>VFQN01003839.1_pt1 | contig 20651 bp, 14 predicted proteins | sample 3512371 | NCBI WGS metagenome assembly VFQN01 (sample SAMN10412370, study PRJNA504923) | tailings metagenome | isolation source: Replicate 2 from Balatoc abandoned mine | place: Philippines: Itogon, Benguet | collected 2017-08-28
CGTCTTCGACGACGCGGCCCATGCCCGCGCCCACGAACGCGCGAATCGCATTGGCGCCGACGGGCTGATGGTCTGCGACGGCGACGACCGCCCCGTGCTCGCGACGCTGGCCGAGAAGCTCGCCATCATCATCCTGGCCAAGGCCGGCAGCCTGGTGCCGGGCGGCGGGCTGTGGCTGCACACCCAGCGGCCGGAGTGGAACGACGCCAACAACGCGCTGGTGGGCAACGGCTTGTCGGTGGTGACGCTGGCGCAGCTGCGCCGCTTCCTCGTCTTCATCGTCGCGCTGCCCGGCGCCGAGCGCCCGTGTACGCTGCCGGTGGCGACGCTGCAGGCGCTGCAGCGCTTCCGGCAGCTCGTCGACGACACCCCCGCCGAGGCCGCGAACGATGCCGTGGCGCGCCGCCGCTTCGTCGACCGCGCCGGCGCGCTGCTCGACGACTGGCACGCCGCCGCCTACCGTGGCGCGGCCGGCCGCGGCGCCGCCCGCGCGCCGGCCGGCGTGCTGGTCGACCTGGCGAAGGCCTTGCTGCCGCTGGTGGACGCCACGCTGCAGCGCTGCCGCCGCGACGAGGGTCTGTTCGACAGCTACAACTTGGTGGACTTCCGGACGCCCGGCCGCGCCGAGCTGAGCCGGCTGTACCCGATGCTCGAAGGCCAGGTGGCGATGCTGTCCTGCGGCTGGCTGTCGCTGGGCGAGGCGGTCAGGCTGCTGGATGCGCTGTTCGCCAGCCCGATGTTCGATGCACGGCGCCACAGCTTCATGCTCTACCCCGACCGGCGTCTGCCCGGCTTTCTCGAGCGCAACGGCCTCGACGCCGAGGCGCTCGCGCTGCCGGTGGTGCAGGCGATCCTGGCGGCACGCCGCACCGATCTGCTGCAGCAGGAAAGCGACGGCACGGTGCGCTTCGCCCCCGGCCTGTCCAACCGCGGCGACCTCGAAGCCGCCGGGCGCGATCTCGGCGACGCGCTGCAGCCGCTGGCCGCTGCCTACGAGCGGCTGCTCGGACACCATGCCTTCACCGGCCGCTCCGGGACGATGTTCGCCTACGAGGGCCTGGGCTGCATCTACTGGCACATGGTGGCCAAGCTGCTGCTGGCCCTGCAGGAGCGGGTGTTCGAGGCCTCGGACGCCGGCGCCCCCGAGCTGCCGGCACTGGTGGCCCACTACCGCCGCGTGCGCGACGGCCTGGGCTACCGGCGCAGCGCTGCCGAGTACGGCGCCTTCCCGGCCGACCCGTACAGCCACACCGCGGGCGAGGGCGGGGCGCAGCAGCCGGGCATGACGGGGCAGGTGAAGGAGGAGATCCTCACCCGCTGGGGCGAGCTGGGCCTGCGCTTCGAGCACGGGCAGATCCGCTTCGACCCGGTGCTGCTCGACCTGGACGAGGTGCCTCGCGACGGCGCCCTGAGCTTCACGCTGGCGCGCGTGCCCTACCGCATCCGCCGAGGCACGGACACGCGCGTCCGCACCCTGGCCGCGTCACACTGGACCGAGCACCCACAGCGGCGCTTCGACCCGGCCGGCGTCGAGGCGGTGGAGATCGAGCTGTCGGCCCGCGAGCCCTGAACTGATCCCGGAAAGCCATTCATGTCGTCCACCGCCGCCCACAAGGTCCCGTTCGGTCAGAAGGTCGCCTTCGGGCTGGGCATGCTGGCCAACCAGATGTTCCCGGCCGCGCTCGGCATCTTCATGGTGGTGCTGGTGCAGGACATGGGCTTCCCCGGCTGGATGTGGGGCATCCTGTTCTTCCTGCCGCGCGCCTTCGATGCGATCTCCGACCCCATCATGGGGTTCATCACCGACAACACGCGCTCGCGCTGGGGCCGGCGCCACCACTACGTCTTCATCGGCGCCATCGTGATGGGCATCTCGTTCGTCGCGATGTGGCAGATCTACCGCACCGACGGCATCACCTACAACTTCCTGTACTTCCTGTTCTGGTCGTTCATCTTCTACACGGGGCTGACGATCTTCAGCATTCCGTACGTGGCCATCGGCTACGAGATGAGCGACGACTTCCACGAGCGCACCAGCATCATGGCCGTGGCGCAGTGGATCGGCCAGTGGGCCTGGGTCATCGCGCCCTGGTTCTGGGTGGTGATGTACGACCCGTCGTGGTTCGAGAACGCCGATGCGGCCACACGCCACCTGTCCATCTGGGTGGGCGTGATCTGCATGCTGCTGGCCATGGTGCCGGCGCTGTTCATCCCCAGCCGCTCGAGCGTGAACGACACGCACCTGGTCCCGCTGACCTGGGCCCACTTCGGCGGCGGCATGCGCGAGATCCTCAACGGCTTCAGGGAGGCCTTCGGTTCCCGGCCCTTCCGCAAGCTGTGCTTCGCCACCTTCCTGATCTTCAACGCCTTCAACACGGTGGCGGCGTTCTCCTTCTTCATCGTCGTCTACCACCTGTTCGGCGGCAATGCACCGGCGGCCGGCATCTGGCCCACGCTGTTCGGCAGCGTGGGTGCGCTGATCACCACCTTCGCCGTGATCCCCACCGTGGCGTGGATGTCCCGGCGCATGGGCAAGAAGAACGCCTTCATGGTCTCGCAGGGCATCTCCATCATCGGCTACGTGCTGCTGTGGTTCCTGATGGTGCCCGGCAAGCCGTACCTGTTCATGTTCGCGCTGCCGTTCTTCTCGTTCGGCATCGGCGGCCTGTTCACGCTGATGATGTCGATGACGGCCGACGTCTGCGACCTCGACGAACTCGCCACCGGCAAGCGGCGCGAAGGCATCTTCGGCGCGATCTACTGGTGGATGGTGAAGTTCGGCTTCGCCATCGCCGGCCTGCTCAGCGGCGCGATCATGTCGTGGGTCGGCTTCACGCCGGGGGCCGCGGCGCAGCCCGAGGGCGCGGTCGACGGCCTGCGGCTGTTCTATTCCGGCGTGCCCATCGTCGGCACGCTGCTGGCGATGTGGATCATGCGCAACTACGACCTCGACGAGGCGCGGGCCACCGAGGTGCATGCCGAGCTCGAGCGGCGCAAGCAGCACGGCGCCGCGGCGGCGTCGCAGGGCTCGGGAGCCCGGGCCTGGCTGGCCGAGCGCGGCCTGCTGCTGCCCGGCGTGGCGCCTTCGCCGCTGGCCGGCAAGACGCCGGAGCAGATCCGCGCGCTCTACGCCGAGCAGTTCGACGCCGGCCTGTACGGCCTGTGCTTCAGCGCCTACGCGCAAGGGCAGCGCGCGGGCGACCGGATCTCGCCGGCGCAGGTGCAGCGGCGCCTCGACGTCATCGCACCCCACACGCGTTGGGTGCGTTCCTTCGCCTGCACCGAAGGGCACGAGATGATTCCGCGGCTCGCGCGCGACAGGGGCTTGAAGACGATGGCGGGTGCCTGGATCAGCCACGACCGCGAGCGCAACGAACGCGAGATCCGCGGTCTGATCGAGCTGGCCCGGCAAGGCGCAGTCGACATCGCGGTGGTGGGCAACGAGGTGCTGCTGCGCGGCGAACTGCCCGAGCAGGAACTGCTCGCCTACCTCCAGCGCGTGCGCGCTGCAGTGCCCGAAGGCGTGCCGGTGGGCTGCGTCGACGCCTACTTCCAGTTCCTCGAGCGCCCGGCGCTGACGGCGGCCTGCGACGTGCTGCTGCCCAACTGCTATCCCTTCTGGGAAGGCGCCGACATCGACCTGGCCGCGCAGTACCTGCGGCGCATGCACGCGCTGGTGAAGGCCGCGGGCGGCGACAAACGCGTGATCGTCGCCGAGACGGGCTGGCCCGGAAGAGGGCAGGCGGTGGCTGCGGCCGTGCCCTCGGCCGAGAACGCGATGAAGTACTTCATCGACGTGCAGCAGTGGGCCCGCGGTGAAGGCGTCAAGCTCTTCTACTTCTCCTCGTTCGACGAGCCGTGGAAGCTCGGCCAGGAAGGGGAGGTGGGCACGCAGTGGGGGCTGTGGGACAAGGACGAGCGGCCGAAGTACCGGGGATAAGGAGGCGACCCGTTTCTCGCTGAATCCGGCTGCCGCGGGATCTGGGTGAGGGCTGTTGCCGGCCAGCCAGGCAACCGCAACCCCTGCCTCGGCCGACATGCTGCCGGATAAAGTCACTGTCGGCCCGCCACCCAACCCCAGGAGACTCTCGATGAAGCACGTTCGTCTTCCAGCCCGATGGCTGCGCACTGCAGCGACCGCGACATGGCTGGCGGTCATCGCTGGCTGGTCGACCACGGCCATGGGCGCCGGAGAGGTCGATGCGGCGCGCATCGACGAGCTGTTCAGTGCTTTCACCGACCAGACCCCCGGCTGCGCGGCCGCCGTGGTGCGCGACGGTCGCACCGTCTACGCGCGTGGGTTCGGGTTGGCCGATCTCAGCCATCGCGTGCCCATCGGGCCGGACACGGTGTTCGAGATCGGCTCGGTCTCCAAGCAGTTCACCGCGCTGGCCGTCCTGCTGCTGGAGGCGGACGGCAAGCTCAGGCTCGACGACACCCTGCAGCAGCACCTGCCCGAACTGGCGCCGGTGGTGTCCCAGCCCGTGACCCTGCGCCAGCTGCTGCACCACACGGGCGGGCTCGGCGGCTACACCGAAGTGCTGGAACTGGCGGGCGTGCACCACGAGAACGTGGTAGGTCCGACCGACGCGCTGCGCGCGCTCGCCCTGCTGCCGCAGCCGCAGCCGGCCACCCGTCCCGGCACGCGCTACGCCTACAGCGACACCGGCTACTTCCTGCTGGCGCGGGTGGTGGCGCGCGTCAGCGGCGGCAGCCTGAATGGGCTGCTGCGCTCGCGCGTCTTCGGTCCGCTCGGCATGACGTCCACGCAGGTGTTCGACGACCCCCGCCGCATCGTGCCGCGACGGGCGCGCGGCTACGGGCCGGGCCGGGATGGGCAGGCCTGGCGGCTGCAGGACAGCCACTGGCACATGGATGGCGATGCCGGCGTGCAGAGCTCGGTGGCCGACCTCGCGCGCTGGGGTGCCGAAGTGACGCGGCCGAAGGTGCTGCCGTCAGGCGTCATCGAGGCCCTGCGCACGCCCGGCCGGCTGGATGACGGCACGCCGCTGCCCTATGGCATGGGACAGGAAGTGGGCCACTATCGCGGCCTGCCGCTCGCACACCACAACGGCGAGTGGGCCGGCTTCCGGTCGAGGCTGTTGCACTTCCCCACCCAGGACACCAGTGTGGCGGTCAGCTGCAATGTCTCGAATGCCGCGGCCCGCGGGCTGGCGCTGGAGGTGGCCGACATCGCGCTAGCCCCGGTGCTGGCACCCATCGCTGCCGCACCGGCGGCGGCCGTCGAAGCGTCCGTGGCCCAGCGCTACCGCGGGCAGTACCTGCACGTGGCGGGCTTCGAGGCGGGGCGCATCAGCGGGGAGGACGGCGCTCTCACCGCGCAGCTGGGCATCCGCCGTGCCGGGCTGGCGCCGGCTGCGGACGGGGCCTTGCGCAGCCGCGCAGGCGCGCTGTTCACGCTCAGCGAGGACGGGCAGGTCCTGACGGTCAACGAAGCGGGTGTGCGGCGGGAGTCCTACCGGCGCCTGCCACCGTTCACGCCGACGCCCGCGGACGGCGCGGCGCTGGCGGGCCTGTTCCGGAATGCCCAGCTGGGTGCCACGCTGACGGTGGCCCACACCGCCGATGGCCCGAGCGTGCAGTTCAACGCGCCGGGCGGCGAGGTCGTGCCGCTGCAATGGCTCGCCCCCGATCACCTTGCCGGGCCGAACTTCCTGTTGCGCGTCGAGCGCGACGATCAACGCCGTGTCGTGGCCTTGCTCTATCTGAACGATCGCGTGCGCGGCCTTCGCTACCCGCGCGAGCGGTGAGCGACGACTTTGGGGGTGTCGAGCGTTACGCGGTGGAGGTCGGCCATGGATCGAAACCCGCCGCCCGCTCGGGATACAGCGCCTCCACCACCCGCTTGGGCCGGCGGTCCACCGTGAACAGACCCCAGTGCTTCTCCGGCTCCAGCGGGTCGGGCGAGCCTTTCCACGGCTCGTCGAAGGCCTCGAACACGAAGCACAGCAGGCCGGCCTCGCGCGTCCACGCCATCAGGTCCTGGTAGTAGATCGCCTGCAGTTCCTGCACCGCGTGCTCGGCGTGCATGCCGCGGCCGTTGCTCGCGGTGCACCAGCCGGCCTCGGTGATGACGACCGGCTTGCCGGGGTAGAGCGCGGCCACGCTCTCGACGTTGGCCTTCGTGTACTCCAGCGCCTCGTGGATGTGCTTGTACTCCCACACCGGGTAGGTGTGCACGGAGATGAAGTCGAGTTCGGCCGCCAGGTCGCGCAGCTTGTGCTGCCAGGGCACGTAGTTCTCGCAGAAGGTCACCGGCTGCGCCACCGCGGCCTTGACGCGCTTCACGTGCTCGATCATGCGCGGCACCGGCACGTAGTGGTCGGTCCAGTCGACCGTGGCCTCGTTGCCCACCGCGACCGAGAAGACGATGTCCTCGTGGCTTCGGGCCAGCGCGATCAGGCGTTCGACCTCGGCCTCGTTCTCGCGCCGGTTGGCGTCGAGGGTCGCCTCGTCGTAGGTGCCGCCCCAGGGGCAGCCGAAGTTGTTCATCTCGGCGCCGAGGTAGGCGCCGAGCATCACCTGGAAGGGCAGCGCGTCTTCGCGGATCACCTGCAGCACGCGCTCGGCGTGCAGGCTGCAGTCGTACAGCCGCAGCAGCTGCCAGTGCTTCGCGAGGATGTGCAGGTCCTCGCGGATCTCGGCGACGGACGGATAGAGCCGGCGGTTCGGGTCCTGCCCCTGGCGGTAGCCGGAGTAGCAGATCGCGTTGCCTCGGGGCAGGGTCACGGTCATCGTGTCGTCGGGGTCAGCCGAACTTGGGTCGGGCGTCCTTGTCCCACAGGCCCCAGTAGGCCCCCACGTCGCCCTCGGCGCCGACCTTCCAGGCCTCGTCGAAGGCAGCGAAGTAGAAGACCTCGATGCCCTCGTCGCGTGCCCAGCGCATGGTGTCGACGAAGTAGCGCATCGCGCCCTCCTCCGAAGGCACCGAACCATGGAACGGGCTGCCCTGGTCGGGCCAGCCGGTCTCGCTGATCAGCACACGCTTGCCCGGCGCCGCGGCGCGGGTGCGCTGCATCATGCTCTGCATGTAGGCCAGGGCCTGCTCGCGCGGGCAGCCTTCCCAGAACGGGTAGCAGTTGGTCATCACCACGTCGCAGGCGGCGGTCACGCGCGGGTGCTTCTCGAACAGGTAGTAGGCGTCGACGTAACCCACCGGCACGCCGGGCAGCGCCTGCTTGACGCGCTCGATCTGCGCGATCAGCTCGTCTTCGCTCAGGTCCTCGCGCAGCAGCACCTCGTTGCCCACCGCCACGATGTCGGCATGGCCGGCGCGCGCCACGGCGATCACGCCCTCGATCTCGCGCTCGTTGATGGCGGCGTCGGTGCCGAGCCAGGCGCCGACCAGCGTCTTCAGGCCCATCGAGTGAGCGATCGCCGGCGTCTGCTCGTGGCCTTCGGTGCAGGAGAAGCTGCGCACCCAGCGGGTGTGGGGCCGGATGACCTCCAGCCGGGCGCGGATCTGCGCCTCGCTCACCTGCGAGCCGGGCGACTGGCCTTCGAGGTAGGGGCTGAAGCACAGGCCGTGAACGCCGGCGTCGAGCACCGCCCGCAGCTCGGCCGCCAGCGAGGCACGCAGGTCGGCGGGCATCGGCGCCACGAGGGGCGCCGCGGAAGGCCCCGCGGCGCGCGAGGCGGAGCCGGTCGGCGCGCCGGGGAAAGGGTCGTCTCGGGTGGGCCGGGTCATCGGTGTCTCCGTCGGTCGTCGGGGTGCGCCGCGGCTCAGCGCTTCTTCTGCCAGGGCATGCGCCCGGCGCCGCGCGGCCGGGCCGGTCCGTAGCCGCCCACCTTCTCGTACACGCGCACGTAGTCGACCACCAGCTCGGCCGGGAAGCGCGTCTGCTCGTTCGGCACGCCGGGGAAGTTGCCGCCCACCGCCAAGTTCATCACCAGGTAGAAGGGCTGGTCGAACGGCGCGGGCCAGGGGTTGAGGTCGGCCTCCTTCTTCGGCGCGACGCCGCCGCCATCCTTCAGGCGGCTGCAGCTCCACCAGTGGTCGTAGGTGCAGGTCTGCACGTCGTCGACGTAGAAGCGGATCTCGCCGGGCTCCCACTCCACCGCGTAGGTGTGCCAGTCCGACACCAGGCTGCCTTCGGGCAGGGCGTGCACCGTGGTGATCAATTCGCGCCCGGGGGCGGTCGAGCCGAAGTGGATGCTGTTGAGCACCTCGTGCGGCTTCTCGCCGACGATCTCCATCAGGTCGATCTCGCCGCTGGCCGCCCAGCCGCCGTAGTGGTCGTCCACCGGCAGCATCCACAGCGCCGGCCACAGGCCCTTGCCCCAGGGCACGCGGGCGCGGAACTCGATGCGGCCGTAGGTGGTGGCGAACAGCACGCTGCCGTCGCGCTTTCTCGTCTTCAGCCGCGCCGAGGTGTAGCCGCAGCCGTGCAGCGGCGCCTTGACGGCGCGGATGTACAGGCAACTGTCGCGCACCACCACGTTCTCCGGCTCGTGGGTGTAGTACTGCAGCTCCTCGTTGCCCCAGCCGGGCACCCAGGCATGGTTGCGGTAATCGTAGAAGCCGTTGCCGATGTCGAAGTCCCACTTCGTGCGGTCGACCTCGTGGCCGTCGAACTCGTCGGCCCAGACCAGCTTCCACCCCTTGGGCGGGCGCGGCTTCCTGGTGGCCGCCATGTCAGGCCGCCTCCAGCTGCGGGGCGCGCGAGGCCCGCCGTTCGCGCTGGCGGCGCAGGAAGTCGCGGTACCACAGCGCGCTGTCCTTCCAGGTGCGGCGCTGCGTCGCGTAGTCCACGTGCACCAGGCCGAAACGCTTGGCGTAGCCCGAGGCCCACTCGAAGTTGTCGAGCAGGCTCCACACCATGTAGCCCGCCATCGGCACGCCCTGGGCCATCGCGTCGCCCACCGCGGCGATGTGCGCGGCCAGATATGCCACGCGCTCGTGGTCGTGCACGCGGCCGCCGGACAGCGCCTCGCGGAAGGCTGCGCCGTTCTCCATCACGTACAGCGGCGGCAGACGCCAGTCGCGGTGCAGGCGCAGCAGCAGCTCGGTCAGGCCGGCGGGGTAGACCTCCCAGTCCATGTCGGTCAGCGCCAGTCCGCTGCTGCCGGCGCGCCACGAGCCGTCGGCGCTGGCCACGTTGCGCGAGTAGTAGTTGATGCCGAGGAAGTCCGTCGGCTCGGCGATGGCGGCCAGGTCACCGGGCTCGATACGCGGCGCGTCGGCGCCGAGGAACTCCAGCACGTCGTCCGGATAGGCGCCGCGGAACAGCGGATCCATGTACCAGCGCACCAGCCGGCCGTCTTCCAGCCGGGCATGGGCGCGGTCGGCGTCGCGATCGGTGGCGGGGTGGACCGGTGCGAGGTTGAGCACGATGCCCAGCCGCGCCCGGCTGCCCTCGGCGCGCAGCGCCTGCACGGCCAGGCCGTGGCTGAGCAGCAGGTGGTGCGAGACCTGCGCGGCGGTGGCGCGGCTCTTCAGGCCGGGCGCGAAGTGGCCGGCTTCGTGGCCGAGCGTCGCGATGACCCAGGGCTCGTTGTGCGTGGTGATCGCGGCGAGCCGGTCGCCCAGCCGCGCATTCACGCCCAGCGCGTAGTCGACGAAGCGCTGCGCGGTGTCGCGCGAGGCCCAGCCGCCGCGGTCCTGCAGCGCCTGCGGCAGGTCCCAGTGGTTCAGCGTCAGATAGGGCTTCACGCCGCGCGCGAGCAAGCCGTCGACGAGCCGCTCGTAGAAGCCGAGGCCGCGCTCGTTCCAGGCGCCCTGGCCCGCGGGCTGTACGCGCGGCCACGAGACCGAGAAGCGGTAGGCGTCGACGCCGAGCGCGGCGACCAGGTCGAGGTCGTCGTCGAGGCGGTGGTAGTGGTCGCAGGCCACGTCGCCGTTGCTGCCGTCGGCGATGGCGCCGGGCTGTTCGCAGAAGCGGTCCCAGATCGAGGGGCCCTTGCCGTCCGCGCGCGCAGCGCCTTCGATCTGGAAGGCGCTGGTGGCGACGCCCCAGACGAAGGGCTCGGGGAAGAGGTGCGGAGGATCGATGGGCATGGTCAGGGGGTCGCCTTATGAAAGCGCTTTCAAACTCTAGTCGAGCCGGGCTTTCGCTGTCAACCGGGGGTATCCGCCAGGGCCTGCGGCCCGCGCTTCAGGCGCCGAGTGCGCGCGTGGACTCGCGCACGATCAGGCGCGGCGCGGGCACCTCCACGCGCGCCTTCTCGCCGGCCAGCAGGGCCAGCATGGCGCGGGCGGCGAGCTCGCCGATCTCCTGGATCGGGTTGTGCACCGTCGTCAGCGGCGGCACGGCGTACATCGAACCGGCCACGTCGTCGAAGCCGACCAGCGAGACGTCGTCGGGCACGCGCCTGCCGGCGCGGTACAGCGCCAGGGCGGCGCCGAGCGCCATCTGGTCGTTGGCGGCGAAGATCGCGGTGAAGCGCGCGCGGCGCTCGAGCAGCCGCTCGACGGCCTGCACGCCGCTGTGCTCGGTGAAGGCGCCGGGCACGACGAGCGCCGGGTCGACGCGCACGCCGGCCGCCTCGAGCGCCAGCCGGTAGCCCTGCTCGCGCTCGACCGCGTCCGGGTGCTCGGCCACGCCGCCGATGAAGGCGATGCGCCGGTGGCCGAGCTCGATCAGGTGCTGCGTGGCCTGGCGCGCGCCTTCGCGGTGGTCGAAGTCGAGCGACACGAGGTTGGTGGCCTTCAGCCTGCGGCCGGTGACCACCACCGGCAGCGAGCGCGCCACCGCGCGCAGCGCCGCATCCGACAGGCGCCCGGTCAGCACGATCAGGCCGTCCACGCGGCGCGAGCGCAGCACGTCGATGCAGCGCGACTCCTCGTCGGCCTGCCAGTGCCCGCTCATGAACAGCGGGCTGTAGCCGGCCGCGCCGAGTGCCACCTCGATGCCGCGCAGCGCTGCGCCGTAAAACGGGCTGTCGATGGCCTGCGTCAGCACGCCGATGCTGAAGGTGCGGCCGCCGGCCAGGCCGCGCGCCACCGGATTGGGCACGAAGCCGAGCGTGGCGATGGCCTCGTCCACCGCGGTGCGCTTCTCGGGGCTGACCACGGCGGTGCCGTTGAGGATGCGCGAGACCGTGCTCGGCGAGACGCCGGCGCGCTCGGCCACCATCTCCAGGGTCACTTTCGCGGGTGCGGCGCTGCGGCTGCGTGTCGGCCTGTTCACCTCGGATCCCTCGCTGTTCTTCTGCGTCTCGGGATGCGGAGTTTAGGCGCTCGTCTGCAAGCGCTTGCAGAGATCGGCCGCGGGCGCGGTTCCGGCACGGCCGGAGTGGAGTCATCACCCTACTGGCGGGTCAACCCCGTTGGCGGCGCGAGGGCCTTGCACTAGCGTGGCGCCCGCAAAGGAGCCACCCCGCCATGAGCGACGCCATCGCCCCCGACCACCTGGCGCTGCAGCGCCTGTACCACTGGGAGAAGACCACTCCCGACCGCACCGTGTTCACCCAGCCCATGGGTGGCGGCATCGTGCGCCAGATGACCTGGCGCGAAGTGATGGACGAGACGCGGCGCATGGCCGCGCACCTGCGGTCGCTGGGCTTCCCCCAGGGCAGCCGCATCGCCATCCTGTCGAAGAACTGCGCCCACTGGCTGATGAGCGACTGGGCGATCTGGATGGCCGGGCATGTGTCGGTGCCGCTGTACCCGACGCTGGCCGCCGACACCATCCGCCAGATCCTCACCCACAGCGAATCGAAGCTGGTGTTCGTCGGCAAGCTCGACGGCTGGGACGCGATGAAGCCCGGCGTGCCGGCCGAGTTGCCCTGCATCAGCTACCCGCTGTCGCCGCCGAACGACTACCCGACCTGGGACGACATCGTCCGCCGCACCGAGCCGCTGCAGGGCTCGCCGGTGCGCGACGGCGACGAGCTGTCGACCATCATGTACACCTCGGGCACCACCGGCACCCCGAAGGGCGTGATGCACAGCTTCGCGACCTTCGCCTGGTCGATCCAGGCCGGCCTCAAGCGCGTGCCGATCGACGCCAGCGCGCGCATGCTGAGCTACCTGCCGCTGGCCCATGTGGCCGAGCGCACGCTGGTCGAGCACGGCCTGCTGGCCACCGGCATGAGCGTGTTCTTCGCCGAGAGCCTGGACACCTTCACCGCCGACCTGCAACGCGCCCGCCCGACGGTGTTCTTCTCGGTGCCGCGGCTGTGGGTGAAGTTCCAGCAGGGCGTGCAGGCCAAGATGCCGCCGGCCAAGCTGGAGCGGCTGCTGAAGATCCCCATCTTGCGCAGCATCGTCAGGAAGAAGATCCTCGCCGCGCTCGGCCTGGACCAGTGCACCTTCGCCGCCGGCGGCGCGGCGCCCATGCCGCCCGAGCTGCTGGCCTGGTACGCGCGGCTGGGCCTGCCGATCATCGAGGTCTACGGCATGACCGAGAACTGCGGTGTCTCGCACGCCACCGTGCCCGGCGTGCAGCGCCCCGGCACGGTCGGCCTGCCGTACGAGGGCGTGCAGAGCCGGCTCGACCCGGCCAACGGCGAGATCCAGGTGAAGAGCCCCGGCCTGATGCTCGGCTACTACAAGGAAGAGGGCCTGACGCGCGAGACCTTCACGCCCGACGGCTGGCTGCACACCGGCGACAAGGGCCAGCTCGAGAGCGACGGCTACCTGCGCATCACCGGCCGGGTGAAGGACCTGTTCAAGACCAGCAAGGGCAAGTACGTCGCGCCCGCGCCGATCGAGGACCGCCTGGTGATGCACGCCACCGTGGAGGCCTGCGTGGTGACGGGCGCCAACCTCGGCCAGCCGCTGGGCATCGTGATGCTCAACGCCGAGGCCGCCCAGCGCGCCCGCGACGCCGCGGCGCGCAGTGCGATGGAGGCCTCGCTCGCCGAGCACCTGGCGTCGGTGAACGCGCCGCTCGATCCGCACGAGCAGCTCGACTGCCTGGTGGTGGTGACGCAGCCCTGGACGGTGGACAACGGCTTCATCACGCCGACCTTCAAGGTCAAGCGCAACCGCATCGAGGAGGTCTACGCCTCCAAGTACGACGGCTGGGTGGCGTCGCGGCGCAAGGTGGTCTGGGAACTGGGCTGACGAGGCGCAGGCCGCGTCAGGGCCCGTGCCCGCCGGCGTCCAGCATGCCCTGGTGGTGGCTGAGGAACACCTGGCCGCGGAACCACTTGTCCCAGGCGCCGGCGCGCAGCCGGTCGAGCACCGGGCCCTTCACCTCGGTGAGGTCGAGCCGGATGCCGCGCTCGACCAGCATGTCGTGCAGCGCGCGCAGCGCCTCCAGCGCGCTGTAGTCGATCGCGTTGACCGGTGACATCAGCAGCACCACGCGCTGCGTGCCGGGCAGCGCGGCGAGGTGGCGGTCGACCGCGCTGACCAGCCGCCGCGCATTGGTGAAGACCAGGCTCTCGTCGATGCGCAGGGCGAGCACGCCGGGGGTGGTCTGCACGTCGTGGCGTTCGACGTTGCGGTAATGCTCGGAATCGCCGACGCGGCCGATGCGCGCCACGTGCGGGTTGGCGCTGCGCTGCAGCAGCAGCCCGATCGACAGCGCCACGCCGGCGACGAGCGCGGCCTCGGAGCCGACGAACAGCGTCAGTGCGCCCACCGCCACCATCACCGCGAACTCCGGCCGCGAATAGCGCCAGGCCTCGGCGAAGGCGCGCCACTCGACCACGCCGAGCACGGCGATCACGATGCTCGCCGCCAGCACGGCGCGCGGCAGCCAGGCCAGCGGCGCGGTCAGCAGCAGCATGGCCAGCGCCATCAGCACGGCGGCCCAGGCGCCGGCCATGCGCGTGCGCGCGCCGGCCTCGGCGTTGAGTGCGCCGCGCGAGAAGCTGCCGCCGATCGGCATGCCGGCCGAGCAGGCCGCGACCAGGTCGGCCGCGGCGAGGCCGGTGAGCTCGCGGCGCGCGTCGACCTGCTCGCGCCGGCGCAGCGCCAGGCCTTCCGACACCGCCAGGCTGCTGACGAAGGTGACCAGCGCCAGCGGCACGGCGCTCGGCAGCAGCCGCCACCACAGCGCGGCGTCCAGCGGCGGCAGGGCCAGCGGCAGCGACAGCGGCGGCAGGGCCCCGACCAGCGCCACGCCTTTCGCGTCGGCGGCCAGCGCCCAGGCCAGCGCCATCGACAGCGCCACCACCACCAGCGGTGCGCAACGTGACAGCAGCGAGGCGGTGTGCGGTGCCAGCCAGCGCTGCAGCAGCGCGCGCGCATGGCCGCGCGCCCACCACAGCAGCGCCAGCGCGACGATGCCGAAGGCGGCCGTCAGCGGCTGCCCGGCCACGCCGCTGCCCCACCAGGAGGCGGCCAGTTCGGGCGCGGTGAAGCCCTTGGCCGGGCTGCCGAGCAGCGCGGGCAGCTGCGACAGGGTGATGGCCAGCGCCGCACCGGTGGAAAAGCCGTGCAGCACCGGCGTCGAGAGCAGCGCCGCGAGCGCATCCAACCGGAACAGCGCCGCGGCGCCGAGCAGCAGCCCGGCTTCCGCGGCCAGCACCAGCGCGGCGGCGGTGGCGGGGGTGCCGTCGGCCACCACCGGCGCGATGGCATGGGCCGTCAGCAGCGCCACCACGGCGACCGGGCCGACCGAGTTGACGCTCGACGAGCCGAGGGCCGCATACACCGCCATCGGCAGCAGGCTGGCGTAGACGCCCACCTGAGGCGGCAGACCGGCGAGGATGGCGTAGGCCAGGCTCTGCGGGATCAGCAGGATGGCGACGATGAAGGCGGCGACGAGGTCGTCGCGCAGGGCCTCACGTCGGTAGCTCTGCCATCGGGAAGTCATTCGGCCGACTGTAGCCGCTGGCGACTCGACTGCGGCCGCCTCCCGCCGTGTCCGAGGCGGGGCAGGTGCACCCAAAAAAAGAGAGGGAAGCGGGACGATGCTTCCGGGGCTCGCTCTCAACCTCCCCGGATTCGCCCGCTTCCCTTGGTGGACAGGTGTCAGTCCGCTAAAAAAACACTCACTTCCCTCGAACTCTTTGCAGAAAGCACTCAGCGCGCGCCGCTGGGGCGCGGGAACAACGACAGTTGAGCCGGCTCGCGGCTCGACTTCAGGACCTGGGTCTGGCGCGGCGCGACGACCGGCCGGACGGTGGTGGGGCGCACCGGCTGCGCGCTGCTCAGCCGCGGTGCCGGGGTCAAGGCGATCGGGGGCATGGCGTGCGCTCCTCGAATCAACGGAACTCGCTGGCCGCGAAGGCCGGGCCGTCGTGCTTCAGCCCGAGCACGCCGGCGGCGCGCTGCACCCAATCGGCCAGCGCCGGGGCCTTGGGCAGGCGCGGCGCCGACGCGTTGGACAGGCGCAGCAGCGACGATGCGCCGCCGGGGCCGTGCGGGCCGGCCGCGCGCAGGCGGCGGTTGGCGGGGGCGAAAGGCGAACGGGCTTGCGGCATGGTGTCAACGGCGTCCGGTAGGTCTCGTGTGTCCCGGTGGCGTTCGTGTCGCGCTCCGGGCGTGTGCACTGGCCAACGCATCAGCCGTGCCATGCCCGCTCGGCAGAAATGCCGTGCGGAAAGTCACGAAAAGAGACCTGCCTGGGCCGCAGCACCACGACCATCCCGGCAAAAAGGGGCCGAAATGTAAGTGCTCAGATACAAGGCCGACCAAACCGGTCGCGCCTCGCGCCCTTCAGGCCGCCGCCTTGTAACCGCGGGGCACCGCACCGAGCAGCCGGCGGGTGTACTCCTCGCGCGGCGACTCGAGGATCTGCTCGACACCGGCCTGCTCGACCACCTCGCCGTCCTTCATCACCAGCACCTCGTCGGCCATGAAGCGCACCACCGCCAGGTCGTGGCTGATGAAGATGTAGGCGAGGCCGAGTTCGTCCTGCAGGTCCTTCAGCAGGTTGAGCACCTGGGCCTGCACCGAGACGTCGAGCGCGCTGACGGCCTCGTCGAGCACCAGCACCTCCGGGTCCAGCGTCAGGCAGCGGGCGATGGCGATGCGCTGGCGCTGGCCGCCGGAGAACTCGTGCGGGTACTTGTTGAGCGCCGTGTCGTCCAGGCCCACCTTGGCCAGCAGTGCGCTGGCGCGGGCCTGGCGGTCGGCGTCGCTGCCGCCCACGCCGTGGATGGTCATCGGCTCGGTCAGCGTCTGCGCCACCGTGAAGCGCGGGTTCAGCGAGGCATACGGGTTCTGGAACACCACCTGGATGCGCCGGCGCACCGGCAGCATCTCCTGGCGCGACAGCGCCAGCAGGTCGCGCCCGTCGAACATGGCCTGGCCGCCGACCGGCCCGCCAGCCGCCTCGTGAAGGCGCAGCAGCGTCAGGCCGAGCGTGGTCTTGCCCGAGCCCGACTCGCCGACGATGCCCAGCGTGTGGCCGCGCCGCAGCGTGAAGCTGGCGCCCTTGACGGCGCGGAACTCGCGCCGGCCGAACACGCCCTGGCGGATCCAGAAGCTCTTGGTGATGCCGGTGGCCTCGAGCACCACCGGGGCCTGCGGGTCCTTGGGGCGGGTGGCCCGTTCGGCCGCCTTGCCGTTGCCGGCGATGTGGTCGTCGATCACCATCAGCCGCGCGCTGCGCTGCTCCAGCGTCGGGCGGCAGGCCAGCAGCGCCTTCGTGTAGGCGTCCTGCGGGCGGGCGAAGATGTCGGCCACCGCGCCCTGCTCGCGCACCGTGCCCTGGCGCATCACCACCACGCGGTCGGCGATCTCGCCGACCAGCCCGAGGTCGTGGCTGATGAACAGCATGCTCATGCGGTGCTTGTCCTTCAGCTTCGCGAGCAGCTCGATGATCTGGCGCTGGATGGTCACGTCGAGTGCCGTCGTCGGCTCGTCGGCGATCAGCAGCTTCGGTTCGCACGACAGCGCCATCGCGATCATCACGCGCTGCTGCTGACCGCCGGAGAGCTCGTGCGGATGCGCCGCCAGGCGCCGCTTCGGCTCGGGCAGGCCGACCTCGGCGAGCAGCGCCTCGGCCTTCTCCATCGCCTGCCGGCGGCTGAGGCCGAGGTGCCGCTCCATCGGCTCGCACAGCTGGTGGCCGACGGTGAACACCGGGTTCAGCGAGGTCATCGGGTCCTGGAACACGCAGGCGATGTCCTTGCCGCGCATGGCCTGCAGCTCGCTCAGCGAGGCAGCCAGCAGGTCGCGCCCCTGGAAGCTGATGGCGCCCTGCCGCTCGGCGTTCTCCGGCAGCAGGTTGAGGATGGACATCGCGGTCACGCTCTTGCCCGAGCCCGATTCGCCCACCAGGGCGACGGTGGTGTTCTCCGGCACGTCGAAACTCACGCCCTGGTTGCCGCGGCCCACCGCCTCGGCGTAGCTGACCTTGTGGCCGCGCCCCATGCGGAAGCGCACGCGCAAGTCGTTGATCGTCAACAGCATGTCTTACTCCGCGCCGCGCAGCTTGGGATCGAGCGCATCGCGCAGTGCGTCGGTCATCAGCGAGAAGGCGGTCACGAACACCGCCATGAAGGCCGTCGCCGCGGCCAGCTGCCACCAGTGGCCGAGGATCAGCTCGCTCTGCGCCTCGGCGAGCATGGTGCCCCAGCTGACCTGGTCGACGCTCACGCCCAGGCCCAGGTAGGACAGGATCACCTCCGCCTTGATGAAGCCGACGACGAGGATCGACAACTGCACCAGGATCACGTGGCTGACGTTGGGCAGGATGTGGCGGAAGATGCGCGAGGCGGCGCTGGCGCCGATCGCCTCGGCAGCGCGCACGTACTCGCGCACCGAATGCTTGAGGAACTCGGCGCGCACCAGCCGGTAGATGCCGGTCCAGCCGGTCAGCCCGAGGATCAGCACCACCGACTGCACGCCGCGCCCGGCCACCGCCGCGAAGGCGAAGATCAGCAGGATGCCCGGGATCGAGGTGAAGACGTTGTAGAGCCACTCGAGGAAGTCGCCCACCCGGCCGCCGAAGAAACCGGCCAGCGCGCCCAGCACCGTGCCGATCAGCGTGGCGACGATGGCCGCGGCGACGCCGACGAACACCGAGATCTCCGCGCCCTTGATCGCCTTGGCGAGCACGTCGCGGCCGAGGCGGTCGCCGCCGAAGGGCAGGGTCTCGCGCTTGACGGTCTCGGTGGTCTGGTACTTCTTGGCCAGCTCGGCCCATTCGGCGTACCTGGGCGCGAGCGGGTCGACCGCCGAGATATCGACGTTCGGCCCGCTGGGCACGGGGATGGCGGTCGTGGCTTCCTTCTTCGCCGGGCCCATGAAGGTCGGCGGCGCGTTGGGCACGCCGATCTCGCGCTGCCAGTCGGCGGCCACCAGGTTCAGCGCCGCGGCGATCATCAGCAGCGCGAAGCCGGCCACGATCACCATCGACACCATGCCGACCCGGTCGCCCTTGAAGCGGCGCCAGGCCGCGGCCCACACGCCCTCGGAGCGGCTTGCTGCCGCGTTCATCGTCAGCACCGCGCTCATTTCAGCACCACCCGCGGGTCGACCAGCTTGTAGAGCACGTCCGTCAGCAGGTTGACCACCATCGTGATGACGGCCAGGTACACCGTCACCGCCTGGATGACGGGATAGTCGCTGCGGTTGACGGCCAGCAGCACCTCGCGGCCGAGGCCCGGGATCGAGAAGAACACCTCGATCAGGAAGGAGCCGACGAAGATGCCCGGCAGCGACACCGCCACGTTGGTGAGGATGGGGATCATCGCGTTGCGCATCACGTGGGTGAGCAGGATGCGCGGCTCGGTCAGGCCCTTGGCGCGCGCGGTGCGCACGTAGTCCTGGCCGATCTCGTCGAGGAAGAAGGTGCGGTACAGCCGCGTCTGCGGCGCCAGGCCGACCATCACCGCCAGCAGCACCGGCAGCGGCGTGTAGACCAGCAGGTTGGTCGCGACGCTGTCCGTCCAGCCCTGCACCGGGAACCAGCCGAGCTGGAAGGCGAAGACGTACTGGCCGACGATCACGTAGACGAGGAAGGAGATCGACAGTGCGATGGTGGTGGCCACCATGATCGAGCGGTCGGTCAGCGAGCCGCGCACATAGGCCACCAGCAGCGCGATGGGAATGGCCAGCAGCGTGTCGAGGATCAGGATCGGCACCATCACCGTCAGCGTGGCCGGCAGGCGGGTGGCGAACAGGTTGGCCACCGATTCGTTGGTGGCCCAGCTGCGCCCCCAGTCGAAGGTGACGATCTGCTTGAGGAAGATGCCCAGCTGCACCCACCACGGCTCGTTCAGCCCGAGCTGCTGGCGGATGGCGTCGATCTGCTCGGGCGAGGCGGACAGGCCGCCGAGGATCTCGGCGGGATCGCCGCCGAAGGCCTTGAAAAGGAAGAACACTAGCAGCACGACGCCGAACAGCGTCGGGATCATCTGCCACAGGCGTCGGATCAGGTAAGCGGCCATGGGCCAAGGATCTCCTTGCGGGAAACGCAGGCGCGAGTCTAGGGCGGTGCCAAAGGCCCCTCGCCCCGGTGTTTGCCCTCGTGACCCCGGACGCAACTCGCGTGCCATCCGCCGATAGACTTCGCGCGATCCGAATCCAGGAGCTCCAGCGATGTCCATGCGCGGCCTCATCCAGGCCCTGATCCTCGCGCTCGCCTGCGGCAGCGCGCTGGCCCAGAAGGCCGGCGCGAACGAGCCGCAGCGTGTGCTGCGCTACGCCTTCCCGATCGCCGAAACCGGCTTCGACCCGGTGCAGATCTCCGACCTGTACTCCCGTACCGTGGCCGCCGGCATCTTCGACGCGCCGCTGGCCTTCGACTTCCTCGCCCGGCCGTTCCGCATGAAGCCGAACACGCTGGCCGAGATGCCGCAGATCAGCGAGGACTTCCGCACCTTCACCTTCCGCATCCGACCCGGCATCTACTTCGCCGACGACCCGGCCTTCAAGGGGAAAAAGCGCGAGCTGGTTGCCGAGGACTACGTCTACACCCTCAAGCGCCACTACGACCCGCGCTGGAACAGCCCCAACCTCTACCGTCTCGAGGCGGCGAAGATCCTCGGCCTGTCCGAGCTGCGCAAGCAGGTGCTGCAGGACAAGAAACCCTTCCCCTACGACCGGCCGGTGGAGGGCCTGCGCGCGCTGGACCGCTACACGCTGCAGGTGAAGCTGGCCGATCCGTCGCCGCGCTTCCACCAGGAGGTGATGACCGACCACTCCAGCTTCGGCGCGATGGCGCGCGAAGTGGTCGAGGCCTACGGCGACAAGATCATGGAGCACCCGGTGGGCACCGGCGCGTTCCGGCTGGCCGAGTGGCGGCGCAGCTCGCGCATCGTGCTCGAGCGCAATCCCGGCTACCGCGAGCACCTCTACGACGAGCAGGCGCCGGCCGACGACCCGCGCTCGCAGGCCATCGCGGCGCAGCTCAAGGGCCGGCGCATGCCGATGCTCGACCGCGTCGAGATCGTCATCATCGAGGAGTCGCAGCCGCGCTGGCTGTCCTTCCTCAACGGCCAGACCGACCTGATGGAGCGGCTGCCCAACGAGTTCGCGCCGGTGGCGATCCCCAACGACAAGCTGGCGCCCAACCTCGCCAAGCGCGGCATCACCATGGATCGCGCGCCGCTGGTGGACATCGCGCTGGCGGCCCTGTTCAACCAGGACAACCCGGTGGTCGGCGGCTACACGCCGGAGAAGGTGGCGCTTCGCCGCGCCATCGCGCTGGCCTACGACGTGGAGCAGGAGATCCGGCTGGTGCGCAAGTCGCAGTCGATCCCTGCGCAGACCGCGATCGCCCCCCTGACCTTCGGCTACAACCCGTCGATCAAGACCACGATGAGCGACCACGACCCGG
>VFQN01003840.1_pt1 | contig 20651 bp, 14 predicted proteins | sample 3512371 | NCBI WGS metagenome assembly VFQN01 (sample SAMN10412370, study PRJNA504923) | tailings metagenome | isolation source: Replicate 2 from Balatoc abandoned mine | place: Philippines: Itogon, Benguet | collected 2017-08-28
CGCTGGAGACGATGGGCTTCCGCACGTTCGGTTTCGCTGGCGGCCGCGAGGACGTCTGGGAGCCCGACCAGGATGTGTACTGGGGACGTGAGACGACGTGGCTCGGCGGTGACGTACGCTATGCGCGCGGCTCGGAAGGCGTGGAAAAGCCGGCAGACGAGGCCGTGCTCGTTTCCGACGACGACGCCGACGGCAAAGTCCACTCGCGCATCCTCGAGAACCCGCTCGCCGCTGTGCAGATGGGCCTCATCTACGTCAATCCCGAGGGGCCAGATGGCAATCCCGATCCTTTGCTGGCCGCAAAGGACATTCGCGAAACGTTCAAGCGTATGGCGATGAACGACGAGGAGACCGTCGCGCTTATCGCCGGCGGCCATACCTTCGGCAAAACGCACGGTGCAGGCCCAGCAACGGCCGTCGGCCCCGCGCCCGAAGCCGCCGATCTCGAAGCGCAGGGTCTCGGCTGGGCGAGCAGCTATGGCAGCGGCTCCGCCGGCGACGCGATCACAAGCGGCATCGAGGTGACCTGGACGCAAACGCCCGCGCAGTGGAGCAACTTCTTCTTCGAGAACCTGTTCAAGTACGAATGGGTGCTGGAGAAGTCGCCTGCGGGCGCCAACCAGTGGGTCGCCAAGGACGCGCCGGACGTCATTCCTGCCGCGCATGGCGACAAGAAGCAGAAGCCGAAGATGCTGACGACCGACCTGTCGCTGCGCTTCGACCCCGAGTACGGCAAGATCTCGCAACGCTTCTTGCAAGACCCACAGGCCTTTGCCGAGGCGTTCGCTCGAGCCTGGTTCAAGCTCACGCACCGCGATCTCGGCCCCCGCGCCCGCTACCTGGGACCGGAAGTGCCGAAGGAAGAGCTGATCTGGCAGGATCCGGTGCCGGCGGTCGATCATCCGCTGATCGATGCCGCTGACGCAGCGGCCCTCAAGGCGAAGATCCTCGCGGCGGGTCTCAGCGTCTCGGAGCTGGTCGGCACGGCGTGGGCATCGGCATCGACGTTCCGCGGTGGCGACAAGCGCGGTGGTGCCAACGGCGCGCGTATCCGCCTCGCGCCTCAGAAGGATTGGGAAGCAAATCAGCCACAGCAGCTCGCCAAGGTGATCAAGGCGCTGGAGCGCATCCAGTTCGAGTTCAACCAGGCGCAAAGCGGCGGCAAGAAGGTCTCGCTCGCCGACTTGATCGTGCTGGCGGGCAATGCGGGCGTCGAAGCGGCAGCGAAGGCGGCCGGCCACAACGTCACCGTTCCGTTCTCTCCGGGCCGCACGGACGCCTCGCAGGCGCAGACAGATGTCGAGTCCTTCACGTATCTGGAACCGGTCGCCGATGGCTTCCGTAACTACGAGAAGGCGCGCTACGCGATCCCGGCCGAGCATCTGCTGATCGACAAGGCGCAGCAGCTCACGCTGACCGCGCCCGAAATGACGGCACTGATCGGCGGCCTGCGCGCGATCAACATCAATACCGGCGGCTCCACAGCCGGCATCCTCACCGACAAGCCCGGCACGCTGACGAATGACTTCTTCGTCAACCTGCTCGACATGCGCACCGAGTGGAAGGCCACCTCGGATGCCAAGAACTCTTACGAGGGCCGCGATCGCAAGACCGGCAAGGTCAAGTGGACCGGCTCGCGCGTCGATCTCGTTTTCGGCTCGAACTCGGTACTCCGCGCGCTGGCCGAAGTTTACGCGTGCTCTGATGCGAAGGAGAAGTTCGTCAGCGACTTCGTCGCGGCCTGGGCGAAAGTGATGAACCTGGACCGCTTCGATCTCGCCGCTTGATCGTCGGCAACGACGTCGGCACAGGCACGAATTGCCCCTCTCCCGTTCGCGGGGGAGGGTTTTCGTTTGCAGGACTCAGGTCACGGTTGCAGGCGCGGGCGCCGGCTTCAGCGTCTTCAATGCGGCGAGCGCGAGCGGATCGAGACCGACGCCGCCATGCTGCTCGATGTATTCCGCTATCCCACGGCGCATACGCGGGTCCCAGAAATCCTTGATGTGCTGGGCGATCTGCGGCACGGCGCGCGCCTCGCCCTGCGTCTCGAAGAATTTCGCGATCTGGTTGGCCATCATCACCAGCTTGTCATGCTGCTGCATTTTTCACCGACTTTCTGCGCGTTCCTTTGTGTGCCTCTGGGGGATCGGCTGCCTCGAGAATTCGCTGCGGGTGGGTGAAGATCTCGAAACCGTCCTGGCGCGCCACGGCAATGAGCGTGATGCCTGCACTGTCCGCCGTTTCTAGTGCGAGCTTCGTCGGCACAGAGACCGCCACGATCAGTGGCGCACCCGCCATCGCCGTCTTCTGCACCATCTCGACGGAGACACGGCTCGTCAGCAGCACCATGCCTTGGCCGATATCGATACCGCGACGCTTGAGACCGCCGATCAGCTTGTCGAGCGCATTGTGCCGTCCGACATCCTCGGCGATGGCGACCAGGCCCTTGCCGCGAGCCCAGAAACCCGCGCCATGGACAGCGCGCGTGCGGATGTTGAGCTCCTGCGCGGGCGCCAATGCCGCCATTGCGGCCATGACGTCGGCGGCCGTGAACGTGACGTCGCTCGCAACCGGCGGTAGCTTGGCGGCGGCGGCTTCGAGACTTTCGACGCCGCAGAGCCCGCAGCCTGTCGGGCCTGTGATCTGGCGGCGGCGGCGCGCGAGATCGATGCCGCGCCCTTTCGCGAGCCACATCCGGACCTCGATGCCGTCCCGATGCTCCACGACGTCGAGGCTCTCGATCTCCTCGGGCGAAGCTACGATACCTTCACTGAGGCTGAACCCGACGCCGAAATCCTCGAGATTGGTCGGCGTCCCCATCATCACCGCGTATGTCGTACCGTCGTAGACGAGGGCGATCGCCACCTCCACCGGCAGCTCGCGCTCGGTCTCGCTGACGGCGGAGGCCGTCACCTTGATCGACCGGGCTCGGATCGCGCCGTCGGTCATTGCGCTATTCCGCCGCCTCCGCCGGCGCGATACGCCGGCTCGCTTCCGCGAATGCCTCGTAGTCCTCCTGGTACTGCGTCGGACCGTTGGAGAGGGCCACCTGCACGGCGGTGACCTTGTACTCGGGGCAGTTGGTCGCCCAATCGGAGTAGTCCGTCGTGATTACGTTGGCCTGAGTCAGCGGGTGATGGAAGGTCGTGTACACGACGCCCGGCGCCACGCGGTCGGTAATCTGCGCGCGCAACGCCGTCTCGCCAGCCCGAGACTGGATGCGCACCCAGCCGCCGTCCTTGATGCCGCGCTGCTCCGCGTCATGCGGATGGATCTCGAGGCGGTCCTCCTGATGCCACAGCACGTTTTCGGTGCGACGCGTCTGCGCACCGACGTTGTACTGCGACAGCGTGCGCCCGGTGGTCAGCAGCAGCGGGAAGCGCGGCCCAGTGCGCTCGTCGGTCGGCACGTACTCGGTGAGCATGAACTTGCCTTTGCCGCGCGCGAACGTCGTCGCGTGCATGATCGGCGAGCCTTCCGGATTGGCATCATTGAAGGGCCACTGCACCGAGCCGATTTCCTCGATTTTCTTGAAGCTGACGTTCTTGAACGTCGGCGTCAGCGCCGCGATCTCGTCCATGATCTCGCTCGGATGCGTATAGTTCCAGTCGAGGCCGATCGCCTTGGCGATGAGCTGCGTGATCTCCCAATCGGCGTAGCCGCCGTTGCGGGGCGTCATGACCTTTCGCACGAGCTGGATGCGCCGCTCGGCGTTCGTGAAGGTGCCGTCCTTCTCGAGGAACGTCGAGCCGGGCAGGAACACGTGGGCGTAGTTCGCGGTCTCGTTGAGGAAGAGATCCTGCACGACCACGCACTCCATCGCCGCGAGACCTGCCGAGACGTGGCTGGTGTTGGGGTCGGACTGCAGGATGTCCTCGCCCTGGATGTAGATCGCCTTGAACGTCCCCTCGACGGCGGCATCGAGCATGTTCGGGATGCGCAGGCCCGGCTCGGGATTGAGCTGCGTGCCCCACATCGCCTCGAACGTCGCGCGCACGGTGGCGTCGCTGACGTGACGATAGCCCGAGAACTCATGCGGGAAGGAGCCCATGTCGCAGGCGCCCTGCACGTTGTTCTGGCCGCGCAGCGGATTGACGCCGACACCGCGGCGACCGAGGTTGCCGGTCGCCATAGCGAGGTTGGCGATCGCCATGACTGTCGTCGAGCCCTGGCTGTGCTCGGTGACGCCCAAGCCGTAGTAGATCGCGCCATTGCCACCGGTCGCGTAAAGTCGCGCTGCAGCGCGCAGCTCGGCCGCGGGAACGCCGGTGTAGGTCTCGATCGCTTCCGGCGAATGGCGCTCCTCGGCGACGAACGCCGCCCACTCGCGGAAGTCATCGCGATCGCAACGCTCCCGCACGAATGTCTCGTTGACGAGGCCCTCGGTGACGATGACGTGCGCCATAGCCGTCAGGACCGCGACATTGGTGCCGGGCAGCAGCGGAAGATGATGGGCGGCTTCGATGTGCGGCGATCGCACGAGGTCGATGCGGCGCGGATCGATGACGATCAGCTTGGCGCCCTGGCGCAGCCGCTTCTTCATGCGGCTTGCAAACACGGGATGGCCGTCGGTCGGGTTGGCACCGATGACCACGATCACATCGGAATCCTCGACGGAGTCGAAGTCCTGCGTGCCAGCCGAAGTGCCGAACGCGGTCTTGAGGCCATAGCCGGTCGGCGAGTGGCAAACACGCGCGCACGTGTCGACGTTGTTAACGCCGAAGCCGGCCCGGATCAGCTTCTGGATGAGGAACGTTTCCTCGTTCGTGCAACGCGACGAGGTGATGCCGCCGACGGCATCGCGACCGTACTGATACTGGATGCGCTTGAACTCGGAGGCGACGCGGCCGATCGCTTCTTCCCACGTCGTCTCGCGCCACGGATCGGTGATCCTGTCGCGCACCATCGGCTTCAGGATGCGCTCCTTGTGGGTCGCGTAGCCCCAGGCGAAACGGCCCTTGACGCACGAGTGGCCGCGGTTGGCCTTGCCGTCCTTGTAGGGCACCATGCGCACGACTTCCTCGCCGCGCATCTCGGCCTTGAACGAGCAGCCGACGCCGCAATAGGCGCACGTCGTGACGACGGAATGCTCAGGCTGGCCGATGTCGATCAGCGATTTCTCGCTCAGCGTCGCGGTCGGGCAGGCCTGCACGCAGGCACCGCAAGAGACGCACTCGCTCTCGAAAAAATCCTCCGACATGCCAGCCGACACGCGGCTGTCGAAGCCGCGTCCCGCGATCGTCAGCGCGAAGGTGCCCTGCACCTCCTCGCACGCGCGCACGCAGCGATTGCAGACGATGCACTTCGAGGGATCGTAGGTGAAGTACGGGTTGCTCTCATCCTTGGGCATCCAGGCGTCGTTGGCGTGGCCGTCCTTGGCCTTGGCGAAGACGTGGTTGGCGCCATCGTAGCCGTAACGCACGTCGCGCAGGCCGACGGCGCCGGCCATGTCCTGCAGTTCGCAATCGCCGTTCGCCGCGCAGGTGAGGCAGTCGAGCGGATGGTCGGAGATGTAGAGCTCCATGACGCCGCGGCGGAGCTGCTTCAGGCGCGCATTCTGCGTGTGCACGACGAGACCGTTCATCGCCGGCGTGGTGCACGACGCCGGTGTACCGGCGCGGCCCTCGATTTCGACGAGGCAGAGACGGCACGAACCGAACGCTTCGACACTGTCTGTCGCGCAGAGCTTCGGGATCTTGGTTCCCACCTCCATCGCCGCGCGCATGATCGACGTGCCTTCCGGCACCGTGACCTGCTGGCCGTCGATGGTCAGCGTGACCATCTTCGTGGACTTGGAAGCGGGCGTGCCGTAGTCGATCTCGGAAACGAGCGTCATCGTGTTCTCACTCCGCTGCCTGCGGCAACCGGCGCGCGCGCCGGAAATCATCGGGAAAGTGCGTGAGCGCGCTCATGACCGGGTACGGGGTAAACCCGCCGAGGGCGCACAAGGATCCGAACTTCATGGTGCTGCAGAGGTCGGCGACCAGCGCGAGGTTCTGCTCGGGCTCGGCGCCGGCGATTATTTTATCGATGGTCTCGACGCCGCGCGTCGAACCGATGCGGCAGGGCGTGCACTTGCCGCAGCTTTCGATGGCGCAGAACTCGAAAGCGAAGCGCGCCTGCTTGGCCATGTCGGCGGTATCGTCGAACACGGTGATCCCGCCGTGACCGATGAGACCGTTCTTCGCGGCGAACGCCTCGTAGTCGAAGGGCGTGTCGAACAGCGCGCGCGGGAAGTAGGCGCCGAGCGGGCCGCCAACCTGCACCGCCTTGACCGGACGCCCGGTGAATGTGCCGCCGCCGACATTGTCGACCAGCTCACCGAGCGTCATGCCGAAAGCGGTCTCGAACAGGCCGCCATACTTGACGTTGCCGGCAAGCTGGATCGGCATCGTCCCGCGCGAGCGACCCATGCCGAGATCGGCGTAGACCTGTGCGCCTTCGGAGAGGATGAACGGGACCGCCGCCAGCGACAGGACGTTGTTGATGACCGTCGGGCGACCAAACAGACCCTTGTGCGCTGGCAGCGGTGGCTTGGCGCGCACGATGCCGCGCTTGCCCTCGATGCTGTCGAGTAGGGCCGTTTCCTCGCCGCACACGTAGGCACCGGCGCCGGTGCGCACTTCGAGATCGAACGCGTGGGTCGAGCCCGCGACCTTGGCGCCGAGCACACCGGCGCGCCGCCCGATGTCGATTGCGGCCTTCAGCGTCGCGATGGCGTGCGGGTACTCGGAGCGGACGTAGATGTAGCCCTTCGTGGCGCCGACCGCGATACCGGCGATCGTCATGCCCTCGATGAGCATGAAGGGATCTCCCTCCATGACCATGCGGTCGGCGAAGGTGGCGCTGTCGCCCTCGTCGGCGTTGCAAACGATATACTTCTGGTCGCCGGCCGTATCGTGGACGGTCTTCCATTTAATTCCGGTCGGGAAGCCGGCGCCGCCGCGTCCGCGCAGCCCCGACTTGGCGACGACGTCGATGATAGCGGCGCCGCCGAGCGCCAAGGCCTGCTCCAATCCAACGTAGCCGCCGTGGCTGCGATAGTCGTCGAGCGACAGCGGATCGATGACGCCGCACCGCGCGAAGGTGAGACGCGTCTGGCGCGCGAAAAAGCCGATCTGCTCGACGGGGCCGACGGATTTCGGATGGGTCGTCAGCGCCAGCGAGTGACCGTCGAGAATGCCGGCGGCAACGAGGCTTGCGATGTCCGCGACTTCGAGCGGACCGAAGCCGTGACGGACGCCGTGGCTCTCGATCTCGAGCAACGGCTCCAGCCACATCATGCCGCGCGAGCCGGTGCGGATGATCTCGATGGTGCGGCCGGCGGCGGCCGCGGCTTTCGCCAGCGCCGTGGCCACGTCATCGGCGCCGACCGCGATGGCAGCCGCGTCACGCGGAATGTAGAAGCGGAGGTTCGTCATGCGCCAGCCTCCTTGAGCAGCGCATCGAGCCGGTCGGCGGTCATGCGGCCAACGATGCGTCCATCCATCATCGCGGATGGCGCGGTCGCGCACAGGCCGAGGCAGTACGTCGCTTCGAGCGTCACCGCACCGTCGGCGCTGGTCGACCCGCACGCGATGCCGAGGCGTTCCTGGGCTCGCTCGACCAGGACCTCGCAGCCCATGGACTGGCAGGCTTCGGCGCGGCACAGCTTGAGAACGTGGCGCCCGGCCGGCTTGGACCGGAAGTCATGGTAGAAAGTGACCACGCCGTGGACCTCGGCGCGCGACAGGTTGAGCGCCTTGGCGAGCGCCGGAACCGCGGCCTCTGGCACATAACCCAGTGCCGATTGAACATCGTGAAGGATTTCCAGTAGCTCATCAGGGCGATTGCCGTGTTCGGCGGCAATCGTCCAAGCTGTATCCTCAGCGGTCTTATCCGGCATCAGGTGCACCTTGCTCAACGGCGCATATCGCGCCTAAGTCATTCATCTGACAAATTAATTTGCGATGAATGCGGACGCGGTGGCACCCTGGCACCGCGCCCTAAAATGATTCCAGACAGGCATCTTGGCCCGAACCCGCTGCCGCGATCCAATCGGTAGTTCCGATGGAATGATCGGGCGTGCCAATGATGCAGTGCGGGATAGGCGGCGCCTATTTTCCACGCGTCTTCTTCGGCGCCGAGATCTGCTGGGCGCTTTCGAATACGGCCAGCACGAGCGGCGAAACCGGGTCGCGATCGACCGCAACTAGGCCGACACTGTGCTCGATCTCGGGGTTCGTCAGCGGCACCGCGCGGATATCGGACATCGGCCCGAGGATATCGAGGAAATACTCAGGGACAATGCTGGCGAGACCCATCAGGTGCACGTTCGAGAACAGGTTGATCACCGAGTTGGTCTCGAGCCGCGGCGTCGGCGTGCCGCTGTTGGCGGTGCGGAACGCGCGATCGATGATGCGGCGGTTCTGCATGTTGGGCGTCAGCAGGCAGAGCGGCTGCTTCGCCGCCTCGGCCCAGGTGACGGACGTCGCGCCCGCCAGCGGGTGGTCCGATCGCACCAGCAGGCAATACCGCTCCAGATAGATGGACTCGGCGCGCATCCCCTCGATCGGCTCGTTATCGAGGTAGGTGAGACCGACGTCGATCGAGAAATCCTCGAGATTCCGCAGGATCTCGACCGAGCTCTGCGACAGCACGGTGAGCTCGATGCCGGCATGACGGTCCTGGATCGCCTTGGTGATCAGCGCCGCCATCGGCAGCGCCGACGGCACGACGCCGAGCGACAGGCGCCCGATCAGCGTGCCCTTGGTGCCGCGGAACGTCGAGATCTCCTGCTGCAGCGCCGACCAGTTGTCGAGGATCGCGTGGGCCCACTTGAGCACCTTCTCGCCCTCGGGCGTTAGGCCATGGAACCGCTGGCCGCGTTCGACGATCGGCACGCCGAGCTCCTGCTCGAGCTGGCGGATGCGGCCGGAGAGCGTCGGCTGGGTGACGTTACAGGCCTTGGCGGCACGCGTGAAATGCTTCTCGCGAGCGAGCGCCGACAGGTACTGAAGCTGGCGAATGTCCATGGACCGAGTATATCAACCCATTCCAAATACGGCACGTCGGCAGGCCCCAACATCAGGGGAAGGTAAGCGGGCTGGCCTCAGCCCGGGGCACCATACCCACCGCCCGCCGGGGTCTCCATGTGGTAGAGGTCGCCGGGTTGCAGCTCCCGCTGATCGTTGCCTTCGAGGTGCTCGACCGTGCCGTCGACCCGCTCGACGATATCGACGCCGCACGCTCCCGGCTGCCCGCCAGCGAGACCGAACGGCGGCACTTTGCGGTGCGAGCCGAGCGTCGTCACCGTCATCGCCTCCAGGAATCGCATCCGGCGCACCGCCCCGTCGCCACCGCGCCAGCGCCCAGTGCCGCCCGAGCCGCGCCTGATCGTGAAGGCTTCGAGCCGCACCGGAAACCGCCACTCCAGGATCTCGGGATCGGTCATGCGGGTGTTGGTCATGTGGGTCTGCACCGCGCTCGCGCCGTCGAACCCGTTGCCAGCGCCGGTACCGCCGCAGATCGTCTCGTAGTTTTGCAGCCGATCGTTGCCCCACACGAAGTTGTTCATCGTCGCCTGCGAGCCCGCGAGTACGCCGAGCGCGCCGAGCAGCGCATTGGTCGCCGCCTGCGAGACCTCGGTATTGCCGGCGATCACGGCCGCGGGATAGCGCGGATTGAGCATCGTGCCTTCCGGCGCGATGATCGTCAGCGGCTTGAGGCAGCCCTCGTTGAGCGGAATGTCGCTCTCCGACAGGGTGCGGAAGACGTAGAGAACGACTGCGCGGCACACGGCCTGCGGTGCGTTGTAGTTGAGCGCGCTCTGCGGCGAGGTGCCGGTGAAATCGATCGTTGCCGTGTGCGCCTCGCGGTTCACGCGGACCGCGACGTGGATCGCGGCGCCGCTGTCCATCGGATAGTGGAACTCGCCTTCGGTGAGCTTGTCGATCGCGCGGCGCACCGCGGCTTCGGCATTGTCCTGCACGTGGCGCATGTAGGCGTCGACCACGGGCTGGCCGAACTGATCGACCATGCGCAGGATTTCACGCACGCCCGTCTCGTTCGAAGCGATCTGCGCGCGCAGATCCGCCATGTTCTGATCGACGTTGCGGCAGGGATATCGCCCCGACGCCAGCAGCGCCCGCGTCTCCGTATCTCTGAGCCGTCCCTGGTCGACCATCTTAAAGTTGTCGATGACGACGCCTTCCTCGTCGATGTGGCGGCTGTCGGGCGGCGCTGAGCCCGGTGTGCGGCCACCTATGTCGGCGTGGTGGCCGCGCGAGGCGACGATGAAAAGAATGCGCGTAGCGTCGGCGCTGAATACCGGCGTGATGACGGTCACATCAGGGAGATGCGTGCCCCCGCGATAGGGATTGTTCAGCATGATGCTGTCGCCGGGCTTCAGAGTACCGGCGTTGAGGCGCATGACGGTCCGCACCGCCTCGCTCATGGAGCCCAGATGCACCGGCACGTGCGGCGCGTTGGCGACGAGATTGCCGTCGGGATCGAACAGCGCGCAGGAGAAGTCGAGCCGTTCCTTGATGTTGACCGAATAGGCGGTGTTCTCCAGCGTCGCGCCCATCTGCTCGGCGATCGACATGAAGAGGTTGTTGAACACCTCGAGCATGATCGGATCGGCCTCGGTGCCAAGCTGCTCGCGCCGCGCCTGCGCTGCCGTGCGCGTCAGCACTAGGTGGCCGAGCGGCGTCATGATGGCCGACCAGCCATCCTCGACAACATTGGTGCCGGTCGGCTCGACGATGATCGCGGGGCCGTCGACGGTGGCACCGTTGCCGAGCATACCGCGGTCGTAGAGTGGCGTGTCGACCCAACCGCTGCGCACATGCATCCGCACGCTGGCGACGGGTCGCGGCGTCTCGGCAGCGGCCCCTTCGATCGGCTTCTCGATCACCGCTTCGCTCGCCCCGATCGCTTCCAGCGCAACCGCCTCGACGATCAGGTCATCGGTATCGGCCGCGAACCCAAAGCGCACCTTATGCAGCTCGGCGAACCGCGCTCGCAGCGTCGCCTCGTCACCGTACTCGACGGCGAGCGGCTGGTGCGCGCCCTCGTAGCGGACGTGGACGCGGCGCTCTACGGTGATGCGCTCGCGCGGAATGTCCTGGCCCATAACCTCAGCGACCGCGCTCGCTTCGAGTTCCGCCAGCGCTGCCGCGATCGTCGTGTCGGCGCCCAGCAGGGGCTGCTCGATCTGGCGCTCGCGCAGCGCGCGCACCTCGGCGAGGCCCATGCCATATGCCGACAGCACGCCGGCATAGGGATGCAGCAGCACGCGCGTGATGCCGAGCACGTCAGCGATGGCGCAGGCGTGCTGGCCGCCGGCACCGCCGAAGCAGTTGAGCGTATAGCGCGTCACGTCGTAGCCGCGCTGCACCGAGATCTTCTTGATCGCGTTCGCCATGTTCTCGACGGCGATGCGCAGGAAGCCCTCCGCGACCTCCTCGGGCGTGAAGCTCGTGCCGCTCGCGGCGTTGATCTCGGCAGTCATGCGCGCGAACGCGGCGCGCGCGGCGTCGACGTCGAGCGGCTCGTCGCCGCCGGGCCCGAACACCCGTGGAAAATGTGCGGGCTGGATCTTGCCGAGCAGCACGTTGCAGTCGGTGACAGCGAGCGGTCCCCCGCGCCGGTAGCAGGCGGGGCCAGGATTGGCGCCCGCGCTTTCAGGGCCAACCTGGAAGCGGCCATCCTCGAACTTCAGGATGGAGCCGCCGCCGGCCGCGATCGTGTGGATGTGCATCATCGGCGCGCGCATCCGTACGCCCGCGACCTCGGTCTCGAACGAGCGCTCGAACTGGCCGTCGAAGTGCGTGACGTCAGTCGACGTGCCGCCCATGTCGAAGCCGATCAGCTTGTCGAAGCCGGCCATGGTGCCGGTCCGCACCATCCCTACGACTCCGCCTGCAGGCCCAGAAAGGATCGAGTCCTTGCCCTGGAACAGGCCGGCGTCGATCAGCCCGCCGTTCGACTGCATGAACTGCAGCCGCCGGCAGCCGCCACGGTCGGCGCCGAGTTCGTCGCGCACCTGTTCGACGTAGCGGCGCAGCACGGGCGACAGGTAGGCGTCGGCCACAGCGGTGTCGCCACGCGAGACGAGCTTGATCAGCGGGCTTGCGAGGTGGCTCGGCGAGACCTGGGTGAAGCCGATCTCGCGCGCGATATCGGCGACCCGCTGCTCGTGGGCGGGGTATCGGTAGGCGTGCATGAACGCGATCGCGACAGTGCGGATGCCCGCGGCGCAAGCGTCCTCCAGCGCCGTGCGTGCCGATGTCTCGTCGAGCGGGTGGACGACCTCGCCGCGCGCACCCATCCGCTCGTCCACCTCGGCGACGCGCGAATAAAGCACTTCCGGCAAGCGGATGTGCAGATCGAACAGGCGCGGGCGATTCTGATAGCCGATGCGTAGGAGATCGGCGAAACCCTTGGTGATGAGGAGCAGCGTCGGGTCACCCTTGCGCTCGAGCAGCGCGTTGGTGGCCACCGTCGTGCCCATGCGGACGGTGTCGATGAGCCCTGGCCGGATCGGCTCGCCGCTTTTCAGGCCGAGCAGGTCGCGGATGCCTTGAACCGCCGCGTCGCGGTAGCGCTCCGGGTTCTCGGAGAGCACCTTGTGGCAGAGAATTTCACCGTCAGGACGGCGCGCGACGATGTCGGTGAACGTGCCACCACGGTCGATCCAGAACTGCCACATGCCGTTGATTTGCTTCCGTCAAGGTCTCGCCTGCGGAGCCGCTAGCGCGGCTCCGGTGACGAACTTAGCCCATCACCACCTTCGGCAGCCACAGCGCAAGAGCGGGGAAAGCCATGAGCAGGCCGACCAGCGCCAGCATCGCGAAGACGAACGGAAGCGCACCCCAGATGACGTCGGAGACGGGTCCTTTGCTGCGCATTCCCTGGACGACGTAGAGATTGAGGCCCACGGGCGGCGTGATCAGCGCCACCTCGATCATCACCGTCAGCACGATGCCCCACCAGATCGGATCCCAGCCCAGCGCGAACACGATCGGCGCGATGAAAGGCGTCGTGAGGATCATCATGGAGATCGTCTCCATGAAGCAGCCGAGCACGAGATAGAACGCGATGATCAGCACCATCGTGCCGTACTTGCCGAGGCCGAGGTCCTGGATCCACTTGCCGAGCCCGTCCGTGAGACCGATCGCCGCGAGCACGAAGTTGAGGAATTGCGCCGCCAGAATGATCAGCATGATCAGCGCCGTTGTGCGCATGGTCCCTTCAGCGACCGCGCGCAGCATCGGCAGCGACAGCTTGCGCTCCCATCCCGCAAGGATGAGTGCGGCGACCACGCCGAGCGAGGCGGCCTCGGTCGGCGTCGCCCAGCCGGCGTAGATCGATCCGACGACAGCCAGGAAAATGAACAGCGGCGGCAGCAGGTCGGGCAGCACCTTGATGCGGTTGGCCCAACTCGTCTCGATCGGCGTACCGCCCCTGCGGGGGTCGATGAGGCAATAGATCAGGACGATCAGCATGAACAGGCCAGCGAGAAGAAAGCCCGGAATGAAGCCCGCGAGATAGAGGCGCGGCACCGAGCTGTTGGTCAGCAGGCCGTACAGGATGAAGTTGATCGACGGCGGAATGAGAATGCCGAGGGTACCGCCGGCGGCAATGCTCCCGAGAAACAGCTTCTCGTCGTAGCCACGCGGCTTGATCTGGGGAATGGCGACGGTGCTGATCGTCGCCGCTGTGGCAACGCTGGAACCCGACGTGGCGGCGAACATCGCCGAGGTGCCGATGTTGGCGTGCATCAGTCCGCCCGGCAGCCACGAAAGCCATTGCGCGGCCGCATTGTAGACGCGCTCGGCGATACCGGCGCGAAGGAGAATCTCGCCGAGCATCACGAACAGCGGGATCGCGATCAGGATGTATTCGCTCGACGCATTCCAGAGAATTTCGCCCATCGCCCGCTGGAGCGGCATGAAGGCGTACATGTCATTGAGCGCGAGCCCGAGCACGCCCATGACGGCGGCAACGGGAACGCTGATCGCAAGCAGCCCCAGGAGGAGCAGGAGTGTGGTCGCAAGCATCGTCTATGCCCCCGGCCGCGACTGACGATCGCCGCCCATGTTCAGCCCCTTGAGCTCAGCCTCGATCTCTTCCTCCGACGTCGCCACGCCAGCAATGGCGCCGACTGCAGCGAAGTCGCCGCTTATCAGGGCTGCCACCGAGCGGAAGAGCGCGAGCAGAATGGCGACGAAGAAAAGCGCGATCCCGAAAGCCCATGGGATCTGCGACCAGGCGAGCGGAATGCGAAGGTTTGTGTTCGACCGGATCTGCTCGACATAGCTCGTAGTCGCGAGGTCGACGGCGCGTTCGAGCATGGCCGAAGCGAAGATCGCCAGCACCAGAAGCGCGACCACATCAAGAATGGCGCGCAGCTTCGGGCCAAACTGAGTGTAGAGGACATCGATCCTTACGTGCCCTTTTGCCATCAGCACGTGCGCGAGCGAAAGACTGGTCCCCACCGCGAATAGATACCCGGAGATCTCGTCCGAGCCGGAGAAGACGAAACTCGTGCCGAAGATTCCGGTGCCCTTTCGCAGCAGAACCTCGGCCGTGACGATGATGGCGGCCGCAAACAGCAGCACGCCGCCCACCCAGATCCCGAGCTGCGCGAGTGCCGCAACTAGGCGCCACAGCGGATCACGGAAGATAATCATCAGCAACAGAATGAGTGCTGCGGCACCGAGCGTCCAAACGGATGCCCCAGACCACAACGTGTTGAGCATATCGATCATGACAAGCAAAAGGCCCGGGGCGATCCCCGGGCCTTCCCCTATTGTAGTGGAGAACTAATTCGCCTTAGCGGTCAGGCCGTACTTCTTGCCAACAAGCTCGTTCCACTTTGTCGCGCAATCCGCGCCGCAGCGCTTTGCCCACGCGGCGAGGACCTGCTCGTCGATCGCCTTCTTGCGCTCCTTCATGGCATCACCGCCCGGCACAAAAAGCGTCAGCTTGCCCGGCTGCCCCACAGAGCAGGCTCCCTTGCCGGTGTTGCAGGCGACGCCTTCCTCAGTCTCCTCCTCGATGACCTTCCAGCCTTTGTCCTCGAGCTTTTTCATCTCTGCCTGGATGACGGTACGCGTCGCCTCGGGCAGCTTGTTCCACATGGCCGTATTCACGACCCAAATGCCGACGGTGTAGTTCACCGGCAGGCGCACTAGCGTGTTGACCACCTCGTACCACTTGGCCTTGTAGCCCGGCATCGTGCCGGTGACGCCGCAGTCGGTAACGCCCTTCTCCAGCGCCGGCACGACTTCGCCGAACGGGATGGTCACGCCGACGCCGCCGAGAGCGGCGACGAAGTCCGCCTGCGACGTGCCTTGCACGCGGACCTTCTTGCCCTTCAGGTCATCGAGGCTCTTGATCTCGCCACGGCAGAAGATGACCTGCTCGGGGAAGGTGAACGTCCCGAGGATCGTCGCGCCGTTGCGGTCCATCGCCTTCTGCATCTCGGGAAGCCACGCGTTCACGATCTCGCGGCTCATCTTGAAGTCGCGCGCGACGCCGGCGATGTCGGATGCCTCGATGATCGCGCCGCCGTCCTCGACGTAGATCGGCAGTGCCGCGGCGAACTCGAACACGCCCTGCTTGAGCAGGCGGATGACCTCGGTTCCCTTGAGGTTCACCTCGGTGATCGATTTGATGTTGCCCTTGAGCTTGCCGCCGGTCGCCTTGGGCAGATCCTCCACCCAGAACGGCTGCTCCATCTTCTGCCAGTTTGTCAGGAAGTTCCATGTCCCGACCGCGCTGAACGTGCGCGGCTGGATATCCTGGGCGAGAACCGGTAGAGACGCCGCCGCCGCAAGAGTCGCGGCGACGCAGGCTACACGTAGTGTCAACTTCATCAGCACTTCCTCCCTAAGAAACTCTCGGTTGATCGCCGGCTGGCGCCTTCAGAGCGCCGCGAGCTTATTGTTCAGTCGATCCGTGATCAGCATCGAGCCCGGCTTGTGCGTGATGCACAGCGGCAGGCGAGCATTGAGGACAACGGATTGGGGCGTGACCCCGCACGCCCAGAATACCGGCAGCATCCCCTTTTCGACAACCGGCGGCGGATCGCCATAGTCCGGCTTCATGATATCAGCGACTCCGATCTCCTCGGGCAAACCGATGTGCACGGGCGCCCCGTGCACGGCGGGAAAGCGCGAGGTGACCTGGATGGCGCGGATCGCATTGGCGGGCGTCATCATGCGCATCGACACGACCATCTTGCCGCTGAACGGGCCCGCCGGTACGCAGTCGATCGACGTGCGGTACATGGGCACGACGGTGTCGCGACCGATATGATGGAGCGGGATACCTTCCTCGAGCAGCGGCTGCTCGAACGAGAACGAGCAACCGAGCACGAACGTGACGAGGTCGTCGGTCCAGTAGCTGCGCACATCGGTCGGCTCGTCGACGCATTCGCCGTTCTTGAAGACACGGTAGCGCGGCAGGTCGGTCCGGATGTCGATGTCGCCGAGATCGGGAAGCGACGGATCGCCGACGGCACCCATGCCGATCACCGGGCAGGGCTTAGGGTTGCGCTGGCAGAAGGCCGCGAAGTCCGTCGCGTACGCCTTCGGCACGATGCAGAGATTGCCTTGCACAAATCCAGGCGCCAGACCGGCCGTGTGGCCCGTGATTTCGCCGCTGCGCACCTTGAGTCGCGCGGCAACCGACGAGGGTACTCCGCTTCCGCCCGACCGTTCCGGCTTGTCCAGCATCTCGCCCTTCCTTCGCCGTGAGCCCGCTGCCGCCCCTGCAGAATTGCCCGCGTCCGACTCTGCGGCCGAATGCCGAGGCACATGCGGCGACAACGTTGCATTCGTACGGACAAACGTCAATTTCAGAATCGCGGATTCGACAGCCTTGCCAGTAGATTGGGGGTAAGCAACTGCTACAGCACGGTGGTCGTGACGGTGAACCTCGCGAAGCGCGCGAGATGATGAGTATGCCGATCACAGCGCATGGTTGACGGACAACGCACGGCGCCGGAGGCTCATCGCATTGGCCTTCCGCGCGGAGGTATGGAGAAACGATGATGAGTGCGCGCCAGCGTTACAGCGTCTTCGCCCTTCTGGCCCTGCTTGGCGCCCTGTTATTCGTGCCCCCGCACGTGCGCGCCGCCGACCCCATAGAAATCTTCGACGCACACCTCCACTACAATTGGGAGCCGAAGCCGGCCCTGGCGCTCGACGACGTGCTGGCGCTTTTCCGCAAGCATCGCGTCACCGGAATCCTCGCGACCAGCCGCCCCAACATCGGCACTCACGCGCTCGTCGGCGCCAAGGCGCAAGGAATGGCCGAAGGCCTGTGGGTGGTGCCCTTCATCCGCCCCTACCGGATCCGCGCGGACATCGGTAGCTGGTTCAACGATCCGTCGATCTATGATCTCGTCCTCGAGGAGTACAAGCGCGGCGGCTACTACGGCGTCGGCGAGTTTCATCTCACCGGCCGCGCCGCCGCCACCGACTGGGTGCGCAAGGTCGTCGACTTCACGGTCACCAACAATCTCTGCCTGCACGCGCACGCCGACGAGGAAGCCGTACGGATACTGATCGGCCATAACCCGAAGAGCCGCATCATCTGGGCCCATACGGGGTTCTCGCTCGCGCCCGAGCGGGTCGCGGCGCTTCTCGACCAGCACCCGGCACTGTGGGGCGAGCTCTCCTATCGCGGCGGCATCACCGATGGCAGCGGCAAGCTCACGCCAGCATGGCGTGCCCTGTTCGAGCGCTATCCGGACCGTTTCCTTATCGGATCCGATACCTGGATCAACGAGCGCTGGATGAGCTACGGCGACATCATGGCCGGCTACCGGGGCTGGCTTGTGCAGCTCCCGCCGGAGATCGCAGCCAAAATCGCCCACGGCAACGCCAAGGCGCTGTTCGCCGGCCCGGCACCCGCCGTGCGCTAGAGCACCACGCATCTCATGTTCTGAAAATAGGACTAACTAGCAGGAGCCACCAATGAAGCCCGTCGATCCCAAGACCGCCAGCGCCGAGGTCAAAGCCGTCTTCGAGGACATCAAGACGTCCCGGAAGGTCAAAAGCGTCAACAATTTCTGGCGCTACCTCGCGAACGAACCTCGCATGCTCAAGCACACCTGGGAGAGCCTGAAGTCGATCATGGGCCCAGGGCACCTCGATCCGCTGACGAAGGAACTCGTCTACGTTGCGATCTCGATCACCAACAACTGCGAGTACTGCATGGCCTCGCACACCGCCGCCGCGCGAGCGAAAGGCGCCACCGATGCGCAGATCAATGAGCTCTACGCGGTGGTCGGTCTCGCCAACATGACCAACCGCCTGGCGAACGCCTACAAGGTGCCGGTCGACGAGCAATTCAAGGATGCGACCTGACGTCTCCTGCCACCGGTTTGCCGCGGTTATGGTCTAAACAGACCTTTCGGGCGCGCCGGTCCGTTGAAATCCGCCGCGCGCCGCTTCGCAATCTGCCGTTCACGGATTACGTTGCCCTGGGCAAGGGAACCAGGTGTGCTAGTAGAAAGTGTGGTAGTTGAGAGGTTTCCGACCGAGCGTGTTGTCCGCAAGGATGCCCGTTCGGATGATGTCCCGATTGCCGTGATCCGCCAACAGAACCTACAAACCTACGGTCCTCATGTCGCAAGCCGATCAGCCCATTGAATGGTATCTGGCGCGCGACGGCCAGCAGCACGGGCCGATCAGCGCCGCCGAGATGACCAAGATCCTCGAGCTCGGCTATCTGCTGCCGACCGATCTCGTGTGGCGGCAAGGCTTTGCCGAGTGGCAGCCCGCAGGGACCGCCTTCCCGCCGAAGCCTGCAGCCGAGGCACCACCGCCGCCGCCCGTTGCCCGTCCATCCTCTCCCGCATCGCCGACTCCGTCGCAGGCCGCGGTTGCCGCGCCGTCGCCCTCCGCGACCAGCGACGACAAGGCCGCGAAGGCCGAGGTAGCACCGGCTCGTCCGCGCGAAGGTACGTCGAAAAGCGCCGATCCGCGCGAAATCATTGCGATGGAAGCCGCACGGCGCGAAGAGAGTGCGCGCCGATCTCGTGACGGCTTCCAGCCGGGCGGGCCACGCCAGAGCGTGCCGCTCAACCAGCCTAGGGGGCCGGGGGCGGAACCGGTTGCAGGGGCTCGGGATGCTGCTGGCCCGCGCACCGAGCAGGCCCCAGCGGCAGGCCAAGCCAAGCCCGCCGCCCAACCTCGGCCGTCGAGTGTGGTCGAGGCGGCGTACGACGACGAATGGGATGACGATGAGCAGCCACGGCGCCGGTTCGGACGCCTTGCCGCTGTCTCGATCCTGATGATCGCGCTGCTCGGCGGCGGCGCCTTTGCGCTTCACACGTCCGGCCACCTCGACGATCTGCTCGCGCGGCTCTCGTTCGGCTCCAAGACGGTGACCCCGACGACCACAACGGCGCCTGTGGTGACGGCGACGCCCGGCCAGCGCAAGCTGAGCCCGGCGGGGTTCTCCGCCGATCCAGCCGAGGTCGATCAGTACTTTCAGCAGGCCGAGCTCTGGAAACTCCTCAAGGCCGAGTTTCCCGACTGGTATCAGGAGCGCGTGCGCGACGCCGCGCGCCTCAAGAGCCAGAACAAGAACGATGCCGATATCGCGTTGCAGCTTGCAGAGCAGCTCGTCACGCTCCGCCGCAAGCATGTCAGCGACGCGCTTTCAGCGAGCCCACGGAACCTGAAGCTGGTTGCCGCATCCTTCCTCGAAAACCTCGAGCGTCTGTCCAAGCACAGCGTAGAGGCCTGCTACGGCTTCATTTCGCAGGGCGAAACTAATCCGCTGATCGTCGAACTGACGCGGGCCTCAGAGCATACCCCGGCCTTGCAACGGCAGGCGTCGGCGATCTTTGTCGCCATCGCCGAGGGCCGCAAGTCGCCGTCGCGACATCGCTCGCCGACGCGCGAGGACTATGACCAGCTCGCCGCCCAGCTCGCCAAGCTCGGCTGGAGCCCGGCCGACCTGCAGCTCTTCTCCGATGCCCGCTCGCTCGCGCGGGCCTCTCCCGAGCGGGTGTGCAAGATGGTCCAGGACTGGTTCGCCGCCCAGCTCGCCGTCGGCGACGAGGAAGTGCAGGTCAGGCTTCTGATCGAGGCGCTGAAACCGGTCGTTGCGGGCTGATCGCGGCGGAAGCAGCAGTCGCCCCAATTGCCGCACATGCCTTGCTTGCGGCCAAAACTGGCTCTAGATCGTCGTTCATGCAGACGACGGCCCAAACCCTCGCCAATCCGACCCGCTTCATGTCGCTCAGCGGCGCTCTGCTGCCGTGGATCGGCGGCGCAGCGCTGCTGATCATCGCCTATGGTCTGTACCTCGCCTTCTTCTCCGCGCCGCCGGACTACCAGCAAGGCCACACCGTCAAGATCATGTTCATCCACGTTCCCTCGGCCTGGCTGGCGATGGGGGTCTACCTGATCGTGGCCATGTCGAGCTTCGGTCTCCTGGTATTCCGCCACCCCCTCGCCGACGTCTCGGCCAAGGCCGCGGTGCCGCTCGGTGCCGCCTTCACATTCATGGCGCTTGTCACAGGCGCGCTGTGGGGGCGACCGATGTGGGGCGCCTACTGGGTGTGGGACGCAAGGCTGACGTCGGTGCTGATCCTGTTCTTTCTCTATCTGGGACTGATGGCGCTGCGTTCCTCGATCGAG
>VFQN01003841.1_pt1 | contig 20644 bp, 22 predicted proteins | sample 3512371 | NCBI WGS metagenome assembly VFQN01 (sample SAMN10412370, study PRJNA504923) | tailings metagenome | isolation source: Replicate 2 from Balatoc abandoned mine | place: Philippines: Itogon, Benguet | collected 2017-08-28
AACCTCCGGGGATCAGCCCAAATTAACCGGATTCAGGCTCCCGAAAACATGCAAGCGGGTCTGAAGCCTATGCTACACAACTGTGCTACAGCCTCTTGCCTTCGCGCCGAATTGCCTTTAAAAATCAATAGAAATAGGGACTAAAAGCGCAGTCCTCTTCTGGGCACCATCCCTTTCGGATGGTCGTTGATTTGTAAGGCATTTTTGCCTTCTTTGCCCTACCTTTGTGCAACCCCGACTCCGGTGGGACAGTTTCGTCCTTTTTGTTGGACGACGGGTCAAACCGGCCGAATCTGAACAGCCGCGCTGATCCCCACGCCACCTGTGCCCCGCGTCCCGTTCGCCTGAGCGCCCGGAGTACACTGTCTCATGAGGCGTAGCTTGGACGGCTTACGGCCTTGTGTCTCGCTCGACGGTCATGCAACGGCAATGTCCGTGTAATTCGCGAGCCGCGCCTTTCGAAGCTTGGCGGTCTTCGCCCTGCGCTGTTCATCCTCCGCCTTGATGATGGCACGAGCGGTATGGTTCGTAAGATCGGACCTTGTTTCCGTCCTCGACCGCACAGGCTTGAACAGGTTTTGTTCGGCCCTTTTCCGGATCATGCCGATCTCCTTATAACTCCAGATAACAAAAGGCCGGGCGAACCCGGCCTCTCCTATGCACTTCAATGATCACTGCCAGTACATCCGTGGTCAAAGACCGGAAGTGCAGTTCTATTACGCAGCCTGAAGGTTCTCGGCTGCGCTCTTGCCGTTGCGACGATCCTGCACGAGGTCGAAGCTGAGCTTCTGGCCTTCTACGAGCCCGGTCATCCCGGCGCGCTCGACGGCGGAGACGTGGACAAATACGTCCGGCTGACCGCCACCCTGCTCGATGAAGCCGAAGCCTTTGGTGGAATTGAAGAACTTTACGGTTCCAGTGCTCATGGCGATTTTCCTTTCAAATCGGCATAGTTTTCCGGCGTCTGACGGCATGTCAAACGTCGTATTCTTCGAAGTTGAATTGGAATATCGTCAGAGCGCAAAGCGCAGGAACAAAGTTCGTAAACAAGCTCGATCTAGGGAACATATCCGCATAACTTAACCAAAACAAGGTCTGGCTCGAAAATTATCTTTTGGAGTCGAGTTGCCGCTTTCGACCTGCTGGCTAAGTGAAAGGCTGTTTAGAGGACACGATTTCCGATTGCATCGCCTGCACAAGCGGGCTTGTCTTGCGTCCTTCGCATACTGAACGAAGATAAGCCGTCAATCACAGGAGATAGCCATGAAAGTTCTCGCTCTTGCATCCATTCTCTTCCTGGCAGCCGCCTGGCCGGCAGCTGCCCAGGACACTTACGCCGCCGCGGATGCGGAGCTGAACAGGCTGTACCAGAAGATCGAATCCCGGCTGATCAACGACCACGCAACGAAGCAGCAGCTGATCAAGGCGCAGCGCGCCTGGGTCGCCTTCCGCGACGCCGAATGCGCCTTCTCGGCCTCCGGCGTCGAAGGCGGCAGCGTCTATCGCGAGGTGCTCGAAGCCTGCCTCAGCGACCTGACCAAGGTCCGCATCGGCAACTTCAACGGCTATCTGAGCTGCCAGGAAGGCGACATGGCCTGCCCGGTTCCGGCGAACTGAGCTCTCGAAACGCGATTCCACGGCGCCTGCGCATCCACAGATGCGCAGGCCTTGCTCAGAGACCGTTTCGAAATTCGCTCTGGCGAGTCAGATGTGGTGGTTTCGGGGTCGCCGCAGGCGACGAGCAGAGCGGACATTTGGGTTCGTGAGCACCGAAAGCGCAGAAAACGCCATCAGATGGCCGCCAGGGTAGAATTTCCAGACAGACTCTCAATGGTCGTCCCGGGTGAGCGCCGCGTAGAGGTCTTCGGGACGTCTCGCCCCGCGCGCCCTGTCGAGCACGCCCGGCGCCCTGCACTGCCTTGCGATCCGCGACAGGAGGTTCAGGCAGGTCGCTACCTTCTCGGGCGGAGTCAGCACGAGGCAGACGATGTCGACTGGCATCTCGTCGATGGCGTCGAAGTCGATCGGCTTGGCCAGCCGCGCCACCATCCCGAAGGGCTCCGTCACACCGGCGACGGGTGCGTGCGGTATGGCCACGCCCTCGCCGATCCCCGTCGAGCCAAGCCTTTCGCGCGACGCCAGTGCGACGAATATGTCCTCGGCCGCGACGTTCAGATGTTGCGCTGCCTTTTCCGCCAGCACCTTGAGGAGGTCGGTCTTCGAGCCTGCGTCGAGATCGAGCACGGCATGGGCCGGCCTGATGCATTGCGAGATCATCATGGATCGTTCTCTTTCGGCGTGCCTGCGCGTCAGCCGGCCGGTCCTGCCGGCGGCTGGTCGGGGTCGGCCTCCCGCAGCCTGTAGCCGACACCGGTCTCGGTCGTGATGTAGTACGGATCGTCCGGGCTGCGCTCGATCTTCTGCCGGAGCTGGCGCACGTAGACGCGCAGATACTGCACATCGGCGGAGGCTCCCCACACCTGGTTCAGCAGATGCTGGTGGGTGATCACCTTGCCCGCATGCTGCACGAGGATACGCAGGATGTCGTATTCCTTCGGTGACAGCTTCACGTCCTTGCCCGCCACCTTGACGATGCGCTTGACGAGGTCGACCGTGAGCTCGCCGGTGTGGAAAACCGGCCGCTCCCCCTGCTGCTGGAGCCTGTGGCGTAGCGCGACGCGGATACGCGCCGCCAGCTCCTTCATGCCGAACGGCTTGGTCACGTAGTCGTCCGCCCCCTGCTCCAGCGCCCGCACGATGCCGGACTCGTCGGTTCGGCTGGACAGGATGACGACAGGCAGCCCGATCCCTTCCTCGCGCCATCTGGCCAGAAGGTCGTGGCCCGACATGTCGGGCAGGCCGAGATCGAGCAGGATCAGGTCCGGCCGTTCCCGTGCGACGCTCTCGATCGCCGTTCGCGCGTTCGACGCCTCGACGACCGCATAACCCTCGCTCGTCAGGCCGACGCGCAGGAGCTTGCGGATCGGCGGTTCGTCATCGACGACCAGGATCGTCACGGCCGAATTGCTCATTTCGCCTCCTCCGGGCTGGTCGACGGCAGCGGCAGCCTGATGGTGAACACCGCGCCCGACCTGTCGCGCCTGTTGGCGGCTGAGATCGTGCCGCCCATCGCCTCGACGAAGCCGCGGCAGATGGGCAGGCCGAGCCCGGTTCCGGCACGCACATGGTCCGTCTTGCGCACCCGGTAGAAGGTGTCGAAGACGCGCTCCAGGTCCTGCGGCGGGATGCCCGGTCCTTCGTCGAGCACGTCGAGGACGACCGATCCATCGTCCGCCCGCGCCCGGATGAGCACCGTGGAGCCGGAGGGCGCGTATTTCGCCGCATTGTCGAGCAGGTTGAACAGCACTTGCTCGAACAGAACCGGGTCGAGCCGCAGCATCGGCAGGTCGCGCTGGATATCGATTTCGGTCCTGTGCCCGGCCATGATCTTTTCCGCCCGGCGCAGCGCGCTGCCGACGATGTCGCCGACATAATGGAGCGACGTGTTGGGCTCCATCGCCCCGCTCTCCAGGCGCGTCATGTCCAGCAGGTTGGCGATGAAGCGGTTCAGCCGCTCCGACTCGTCCACGATCGTCCCCAGCAGGTCGGCACGGTCGGCTTCCGAGATCGCCGAATAGTCCCTCATCGTGCCGGCCGCTCCCATGATCGCCGCCAGCGGCGTCTTGAGGTCGTGGGAGATCGAGGTGAGCAGCGCCGAGCGCAGCTTGTCGGCTTCAACGGCGAGCTTCGCCTTGTCGACATCGGCGACGAGCTGGATGCGCTCGATCGCCACCGCCGCCTGGTCGGCGAGCGCGTCGAACAGGCGTTGCTGTTCGGGCGTCAGCAGCGGCCCCTGCTTGTCGTTATCGAGGCCGATGACGCCGACGGCCGTCCGCCCGGTCCTGAGCGGGAGATAGAGCCGCCTGGCGCCCGGCAGCGTGTCTGCGCCACGCCCGGCGGGACGGTTGTGCTCCCACGCCCAGCGGGCGGCGGCAATGTCCGCGTCGACGAGCGTGTCGTCGGGCGGATAGCCTGCCTTGACCGCGATCGTGTCGCCCTCGGGAAGCAGGATCACGACGCGCACCTTCAGCATGGCGGCGATCTGGTGCGCCGTGGCCCACAGCACATCGTCCAGCGTGCCGGTGCCGGCCAGCTTCTTCGAGAAGAGATAGAGGTCTTCCGTCGCCCGTGCACGCTGTCGCGCCGCTGCCGCCTGCCGGTGCACGCGCGCGGTCAGATTGCTCGCGATCACCGCCGCGCCCAGGAAGAAGCCGAAGGCGATGACGCTTTCGGGATCGCTGATCGTGAAAGTATAACGCGGTTCGAGGAAGAGGAAATTGAAGGCGAGCGCGCCTGCCAAGGAGGCAAACAGCGCCGGCCACAGGCCCGCCGTGGCCGCCGAGGTCAGCACGGCCATGAGGAAGACGAGCGCGATGTTGCGCACGTCGAGCGTTCTCGAAAGCAGGGTGCCGAAGGCGGCCGCAATCCCGACATAGGCGACGCTGAAGAGATAGGGCCGCAGGCTCGGCCGCGGTGCCTCGACAGGCGCCACTCCCCGTGCGGGCAGGGCGGCCTCGCGCTCCTTGCCCGAGATGACGTGCACGCTGATGTCGCCCGCATGGCGGATGAGGTCGTGCGACACCGAGCCTTCGAAGACTTCGCGCCAGCGCGGCTTGTCGGACCTGCCGATGATCAGATGGCTGTAATTGTTAGCCGCTGCATAGCGCAGGATCTCGCCGGCGATGTCCTGGCCGGGCAACGTGATCGCGTCGCCGCCCAGCTGTTCGGCCAGCCTTAGGTTCGCCGCCACCCGGTCCTTGTCGGCCTCAGACAGGGCGGCTGCGTGCGGCGATTCGATATAGAGCGCCGCCCAGGGCGCGCGCAGCCTGTCGGCCTGCCGCCGGGCATAACGGACCAGCGAGGCGCCGCGCGCGCTCTCGTCCACGCAGACGAGCACGCGCTCTCCCGCCGCCCACGGACCGTGGATGGCATGGGCCTGCATGTGGGACAGCAGCTGCTCGTCGACCCGCTGGGCGGTGCGCCGCAGCGCGAGCTCGCGCAGCGCGGTCAGGTTGCCCGGCGAGAAGTAGTTCTCGATCGCCCGCTTGGCGGTCTTGGGCAGGTAGACCTTTCCCTCGTGCAGCCGCTTGATGAGATCGTCCGGCGTCAGGTCTATGATCTCGACGTCGTCCGCCCGGTCGATCACCGAATCCGGCACCGTCTCGCGCACCTTGATCCGGGTGATCTGCGCGATGACGTCGTTCAGGCTCTCGACATGCTGCACGTTGAGGGTTGTGTAGACGTCGATGCCCCGGTCGAGAATCTCCAGCACATCGAGATAGCGCTTCGGATGGCGGCTGCCCGGCGCATTGCTATGTGCCAGCTCGTCGACGAGCACGAGCTGGGGCCGCCGCTCCAGGATCGCGTCGAGGTCCATCTCCTCGAGCCGCTGGCCCTTATAGGTGATCCCGGCCCGCGGGATCACCTCGAACCCCTCGACCAGCGCCTCGGTCTCTTTGCGCCCGTGGGTCTCGACGACGCCAATCACCACGTCCAGGCCGTCGGCCTTGCGGGCCCGCCCGGAGATCAGCATTTCATAGGTCTTGCCGACGCCGGGCGCTGCGCCGAAGAAGATCTTCAGGCGGCCGCGCATCTCCTGCTCCGCCTTCTCCAGAAGCGCGTCCGGAGAAGGCCGCTTGTCGTCGTCTCGCAGGTCGTCGCGGCTCATGTCCTGCTTTCTATCCGCTCGCGGGCGATTGCGGAATTGCGGCTATTGCTTTCCTGACATGCCGTCGAGGGCCAGGTTGAGCTCCAGCACGTTGACGACACGATCGGGCGTGATGAGGCCGCCCGGCGCGAAGGCGCGGTCGCGCACCATGGCCTCCACCTCCGCGGTCGCAATTCCACGCGCCTCTGCAACGCGCGGCACCTGGTAGAGTGCGCCCCGCTCGGTGATGTGCGGGTCGAGCCCGGCGCCCGACGCCGCTGCGAGCTCGGCCGGCAGCGGATTGTCCGGCGTCGCGCCATAGCCGGCCACGGTGTCGGCTGCACGCGCGGCAAGGTCGGGGCTGGTCGGCGACTTGTTCGAGCCGCCGGCGCCGGCCGCGTTGTACGACACTGCCGACGGGCGCGGCCAGAAATAGCCCGGCTGCGTGAACGCCTGGGCGATCTGGCTGCTGCCGATCACCGTGCCGTCCGGCTTGGTGAGGAGCGAGCCTTCGGCGGTGGCCGGCGTGAGCGCCTGCGCCACGCCCCAGACAGCGGCCGTGTAGACGCCGGCGCAGATGGCCATGGTCGCCACGCCGATACGGATGCTTGCGAGGAGGGATTCCATAATCGCTGTCTCCTGTCAGTTCATGGAGATGACGTGCTCGGCGATCGGACCGAGCGTCGCCGCCGGGAAGAAGGTCAGTGCGCCGACGATCACGACCGTCGCGGTCAGCATGCCGGCAAAAGTGCCGTCCTCGACCGAGAGCGTGCCGCTCGATTCCGTCGCGCGCCGCTTGGCGGACAGCGAACCGACGATCGCCAGGGGCAGGATGATCGGGATGAACCGGGCGAGCAGCATGACGGCGCCGGTAGCGATGTTCCACGCCGGCGTGGCGTCGCCGAGACCCTCGAAGCCGGAGCCGTTGTTCGCCGTCGCCGACGAGAACTCGTAGAGGATCTCGCTGAAGCCGTGCGGCCCGATATTGTTCAGCGTCGCCGCACCCCATGGCGTCTCGGCGAAGATCGCGGTGCCGACGAGGACGAAGAAGCCGTGCGCCAACAGGCCCAGCATGGCGAACTTCACCTCGCGCGCCTCGACCCGCCAGCCGAGATATTCCGGCGTGCGCCCGATCATCATGCCGGCGATGAAGACGCCGACGATGATGTAGAGGAACATGTTCACCATGCCCACGCCGACGCCGCCGAAGTCCTCATTCAGCCACATGCCGATCATCGGCATCAGGCCGGCGAGCGGATTGAGGCTGTCATGCATCGCGTTGACCGAGCCATTGCTGGTGGAGGTCGTGACCACGGCCCAGAGCGGGCCGGCGGAGGCCCCGAAGCGCAGTTCCTTGCCTTCGAGGTTTCCGACGTCCTGCGTGATCGGCAGCGCGGCAAAGGCCTGGGTGGGCGCCGTCTCGAAAGCCACCGCGCCGACGATGCGCGCGCCCATGAGCAGAAGCATGACGGCGAACAGCACGCCGGCATGTTTCATGCGGCCGATGATACGGCCGAACATCCAGACACAGGCCATCGGGATTAGGATGATCGCGACGGTCTCGACCACATTCGACCAGAAGGTCGGGTTCTCGAGCGGATGCGTGCTGTTCGGCCCGAAGAAGCCGCCGCCATTGGTTCCGAGCTGCTTGATCGACACGAAGGCCGCTACCGGGCCGCGCGCGATCGTCTGCTGCACGCCCTCGAGCGTGGTCGCGACGACCGAACCGTTGAACGTCATCGGAACGCCGGTGACGACCAGCAGCAGAGCGACGATGAACGCGGCTGGCAGCAGGACGAGGAACGTTGCCCGCTGCACGTCGACGAAGAAGTTGCCCAGCTTGCGGCCGGCCAGCCCGCGGGCGAGCGCCGTGAGAGCGGCCAGGCCGACGGCCGCCGACACGAACTGCAGCCACATCAGCGCGGCGAGCTGGGCGAGATAGCTCATCGAGACCTCGCCGGAATAATGCTGCAGGTTGGTGTTGGTCGTGAACGACGACGCCGTGTTGAAGATCAGGCTGGGGTCGAGCGCGCCCTTGGCGTCCGGATTGAGCGGCAGATATTGCTGGAGCGCCAGTATGGAGAAGGTGACGACGAACAACACCACGTTGAACGTCAGCAGGGACAGGACGTAGCGCTTCCAGTCCTGTCCGTCCCGCGTGAGCGTGCCGCCGATCGACTGGAAGAGTGAGGTGAAGCGCCGTGCCTCACCTGCGGGTTCCGAGGGATCCATCGCCCAGCGCATGTAGCGGCCGAGCGGCCAGGAGATCAGCGCGGTGACGCCGAGGACGAGAACGACGAAAAGTATGGCTTGCAGCATTGGAATGACTCCGCGTCAGGCGCGATCGAGCGCCGAGGCCATTGCGAACAGCAGGGCGAAGATGATCAGGCCGAGAAAGAGGTAGAGAACGGTCATGGAAGCGCTCCCGGTCAGGCGAGGTTGAGGGCTGTGACGACGAGGTCGATGAGCTTGATGCCGATGAACGGCACGACAAGCCCGCCGAGGCCGTAGATCAGCAGGTTGCGCCGCAGCAGCGGCCCCGCACCGATCGCCTTGTAGGCGACGCCCCTCAGGGCGAGCGGGATCAGCGCGATGATGATCAGCGCGTTGAAGATGATCGCCGACAGGATGGCGCTCTGCGGGGTGGCGAGCCCCATGATGTTCAGCGCGTCGAGCTGCGGGTAGAGCGTCACGAACATCGCCGGGATGATGGCGAAGTATTTCGCGACGTCGTTGGCGATCGAGAACGTCGTCAGCGAGCCACGCGTCATCAGCAGCTGTTTGCCGATCTCGACGATCTCGATCAGCTTGGTGGGATCGCTGTCGAGGTCCACCATGTTGCCGGCCTCGCGCGCCGCGACGGTGCCTGTGTTCATCGCGACGCCCACATCGGCCTGCGCCAGTGCCGGCGCGTCGTTTGTGCCGTCGCCGCACATGGCGACCAGCTTCCCCTTGGCCTGCTCTTCCCTGATCAGCGTCAGCTTGTTCTCGGGCGTCGCCTGGGCGAGGAAATCGTCGACGCCCGCCTCGGCCGCGATCGCCGCGGCTGTCATCGGGTTGTCGCCGGTGATCATGATGGTGCGGATACCCATGCGGCGCAGCTCGGCGAAACGCTCGCGGATGCCGCCCTTGACGATGTCCTTGAGGTGGACGATTCCGAGCAGCCGGCCGTCGCGGACGACGGCGAGCGGCGTGCCGCCCGCCTTGGCGATCTCGTCGGCGATGGCCTGGATCTCGCGAACGGCTCCGCCTTCCGGGCGCCCTGCCGCGGTCTCGCCGACATATTTCAGCACGGCGTCGACGGCGCCTTTGCGGATGGTCGAGCCCTCGAAGTCGATGCCGCTCATGCGGCTCTGTGCCGTGAACGGCACGAAGGTCGCATGCAGGCTCTGCATGTCGCGGGCGCGGATGCCGTATTTGTCCTTGGCCAGCACGACGATCGAGCGCCCTTCGGGTGTCTCATCTGCCAGCGACGCCAGTTGCGCCGCATCCGCCAGCTCCTGCTCGCTCACGCCCTTCACCGGCTTGAATTCCGTCGCCTGGCGGTTGCCGAGGGTGATCGTGCCGGTCTTGTCGAGCAGCAGCGTGTCGACGTCGCCGGCGGCCTCGACGGCGCGGCCGGACATGGCGAGCATGTTGAAGCGCACCAGCCGGTCCATGCCGGCGATGCCGATGGCCGACAGCAGCGCGCCGATCGTGGTCGGTATCAGCGTCACGAACAGGGCGACGAGCACGACGATGGGGATGGCGCCGCCGGCATAGGAGGCGAAGGCGGGGATGGTCGCCACTGCCATCACGAAGATCAGCGTCATCGCGGCGAGCAGGATGTTGAGGGCGATCTCGTTCGGCGTCTTCTGGCGCTCGGCGCCCTCCACCAGTGCGATCATCCGGTCGATAAAGGTCGAGCCCGCGGCCGCCGTGATCCTGACCTTGATCCAGTCGGAGAGGACCTGCGTACCGCCGGTGACGGCCGAACGGTCGCCGCCGGATTCCCGGATCACCGGGGCGGATTCGCCGGTGATGGCGGCCTCGTTCACGGAGGCGATGCCTTCGACCACCTCGCCGTCGGACGGAATGATATCGCCTGCCTCGACCAGGACGAGGTCGCCGACCTTGAGGCTGGTGCCGGGCACCATCGTGAAGTCCTGCCGGCCGCCATTGGTGAGCAGCTTGGCCTGGGTCTCGGTGCGCGAGCGTCTCAGCGAATCCGCCTGGGCCTTGCCGCGGCCTTCGGCCACCGCTTCCGCGAAATTGGCGAACAGGACCGTGAACCACAGCCAGAGGATGATCTGGAACGAGAAGCCGAGGCCCTCGGCCCCGGTCGCCAGATCCTTGAGGAAAATTACGGTCGTCAGCAGCGAGACCACGGCCACGACGAACATGACCGGGTTCCTGGCAAGCGTTCGGGGATCGAGCTTGCGGAACGCCCCGCCGATCGCGGGAACGAGGATGCCGGCGTCCATGACGCTGGCGGACTTCGACTGGCTCATGGGAGACTCCAGTTGGATATTCTTGGAAACGCGCGCCCGCGATCAGGCCGGTGTGAACAGGCTCGCCACGGCCCGGACCAGCAGCGCCGAGATCAGCATCGCCAGCGTGATCCCGAAGATGATGTCCGACGCGCGAACACCCTTTTTGTCCTCGCGGACGGGACGCCGGGGATTGATCTCGCCGGTCGAGCGGCGGAAGCGGCTGGCCATGCTCGGCACTGTCTCGGGAAACGCCGGACCGCGGTCAGAACCGCTCCGGCCTCAGCAAGGCATAGGCGAGATATGCCGCGACAAATATCGTGACGGCTCCGCTCAGGACATATTCCAGCATCATCGGACACCTACCGGCTCATTTTGGCCCTTTGCGCGCGAGCTGTCGTCGACAGCAGGCGACATACGGCCTCTTGTTACTCAGCTGCCAGCGTGAGGTGACTTGCCGAGCGGCCTCATTCCGCTCGGCGATCGGCCTCACTGGGCCAACCTGGCCGCGAGGCGCTGAAGCTGGCGAGGATATGCCTCCGAACCGCATAAACGTTCGAGAGCGTCCGGAGGCCAATGAAATAGGATTCTCATATGAATCTCGCACTCCAGGGCGCCGGCTGGACCTTCCGCATATGCGACGTCGTTCCCTTAGCCGGCGAGCAACATCCGGAATGCCGCCGCACCCAGAACAGCACCACGACACGCGCCCTCTACCATGCTGCGCATGGCCCCTTATTCCCCCACGCCCCTCCACCGCCTTTGGCGGTCCCCTCCCCCGTAAACGGGGGAGGATCAGGGCGCGGCAGTGCGGCCGGCATATCCTCCCCTGCGAAGCCGGGGAGGGGGACCACGCGAAGCGTGGTGGAAGGGGCCGGCGAGACCCTGTAAGACGAAGACACAGCGCCACGAACTGTGGATCGATTTCCGCCTGCTCTCCGCTAACCCCTTGTTCCTGCTGACGCGAAAATCTTTTCCATCCCCGCCTTTCCCGTATGCACCACACTATGCCGGTCAAACGGGAGCCGGCGATGGGCTGGAGGGCGAAGGCAGGGAGGGAAGACAAGCGGATGGCGATCTCCATCTGGCGCTTGCTCGACGTCGCCGACATGGCCGAACAGGCCGCCGGCCGCCCGTTCTGGGTCCGCTGGTGCGTGCTGTGGGCCGCCTGGCAGGCGAACGCGTTTCTCAGGGACTATTTCGACGGCTCCGTACGGAGCCCGGCCGGCAGGCGCTGGCCGCCCATGCTGATGCCAGCCGGTTTCGGCGCCGATCCGGCCGATGCGCAGGACCTCGCCGCTTCGCTCCGGGCATTTGGGCTCTTCATGCAGGCCACGGCCGCGCACTTGGCGCGTCTGTCGTTCCTGCACCAAGGGCAAGCCTCTGACGAGGCCGGGAATGACGGCGGGCCGCGTCATGGCGTCCTCCGGCGCCTGCCGGACACAGCCGTGGCGCCGGTCGAGTTCCGCGACACCTCCTGAGAAGCGCTATCCTTTCCCCTTGTCGCAGTGTCATCATATATGAGATTGGCCTTCCCTTCGAACGGGGAGGGCAAGGGCGCTTGCCATCTTTACGGGCGGCAAATCAGTTCTCGTGCAAATAACGTCGCCGCCTCCAGCCTCGATCGTGTTGACCGGCGGCTTGCCCCGAGTATCTCAGGCCTTGGAGAATCGCAGGGCGCGGATTTCCGCCAATACATCGTTCAGAATCGGGTCATCGGAATCGCGCGGGAGAAAGCTCTGGGCACGGACTGATTTTGGCTATGCTTACATTACGTTGGGGAAGGTTTGATCGCATACGCTGATTGCTTTTATGAACCAAAAAAACTCTTAATCTAAACCGGAGTCAGATAGTCTTCATACAATCACTATGTGAAACATGTTACATTCTGCCAACTATTTATTTTCACTTCTGTGAGAAAGAACACAGTTCTCGACGATTTCTTACCATAAATTTCCCTTGCGTAAGCCGTCGGTCGGAGTATTCTCCGCGCCGGAATAAAGTCGAACCCTTTGGAGGACACCATGTCTAGCTTGCTGAAAGCAGCCAGGCTCACATCGATCACGCTTGGCATCACGCTGGCGCTTGTGGAGATGGGCAGCGCCCAGTTCGCGAACGGAGCCAAGACCGTTTCCGCCGGACCGTCCGGACCTGCCTCGGCCTCGGGCCCCGTTGGCCCCGGCCTCAGCCGTCTGCCGACCACGACGCCGAGCGTCGTACCTTATGCCAGCACGGGCGGCACGCCCACCGTCGGCGAACAGGCCGGCGCGACCGGAGACAATGGCGTCGGCGGCAACGCCTATGGCCTCAACAACAGCTACAGGTGGCCCTACACCATCGCCCGCGTGGCGGTAACCGGCGCCCCGTTCAACACCACCAACGGCGCGCTGGTTCCGGTCGCGAGCCGTCCCTATCGCCATTCCGGCAAGCTGTGGATGCGCTTCGGTTCGAGCTGGTATGTCTGTACCGCCTCGCTCGTGAAGAAAGGCGTCCTTATCACGGCCGCGCACTGCGTGCACAATTACGGCCAGGGCGCGGCGGGCTTCGCGAACGAAGTGCGCTGGTATCCGTCGAACTACAATTCCGCGGGCGGCCCCTGGGGTTATTATAGCGGCGTGACCTGGCGTATTCCGACGGTCTACTTCAACGGCACCGACACCTGCCAGTCCGGCGCGAGAGGCGTCGTCTGCAACAACGATCTGGCCACGGTCACGCTTGCGCCGAAGAATGGTGTCTATGCGGGCACCACGCTGGGCGGCTGGTACGGCTACGGCTGGAATGGCTACAGCTATCGCGCGACGCCGGTCTTCGGCAATGCGACGGTCGCCCAGATCACCCAGATCGGCTATCCGGTCGCGATCGACAACGGCTACCAGATGCTGCGCGGCGACTCCTACGGCAAGTATATCACCCTGACCGGCGCGAACGGCAGGCCCCTGAAGAACACCCAGCTCGGTTCCGCCATGACAGGTGGTTCGTCGGGTGGCCCGTGGCTGGTGAACTTCGGCACCGCTCCGGTCGTGACCGGCAGTGCTTCGCTCGGCAATGCAGCGGTCCGCAACGTCGTCGTCGGCGTGACGAGCTGGGGCTATACCTCGGTCGGCATCAACGTCCAGGGCGCGTCCTGGTTCGGCCAGAATGCTGAATGGCCGAATGCATCCTACGGAACCTATGGCGCCGGCAACATCGGCGGCATGATGCAGGCGACCTGCACGGCCAGCGCAGCTTACTGCTGATCTGACGGCTCTTGATCGCGCGGCCCCCGGTTCGTCCGGGGGCCGTTTGTTTTTCGGAAGTGAAAGACGAGCGCCAGCGCAACGCCGATCGCAGCGAGAGATTGGCTTTCTCTTCCGATTATGGTTCATCTCGCGTCTGCTCCAGGGACGCCCGGTCCCGCTTTCTCGGACTGAACCATGACCGATAGAATTCTCATCGCCGGCAGCGGCCAGGCCGGATTCCAGACCGCTGCGAGCCTGCGCCAGGACGGGTTCGAGGGCGAGATCCTCATCATCGGCGAAGAACCGGGCCTGCCCTACCAGCGGCCGCCGCTCTCCAAGGGATACATCAAGGACCCGAATCCAGACCGGCTGCTCTTCCGCAACGCCGACTTCTTCGAGAAGAACAGGATCGGCCTTGAGGACGGCCGCACCGTCACGGCGATCGATCGCGCCGATCGGACCGTCACGATCTCGGACGGCCGCACCATCGCCTACGGCCATCTCGTCCTCGCCACCGGCACGCGCAATCGCCGCCTGCCGTTGCCGGGGATCGATCTCGACAATGTGGTCGGCCTGCGCACGCTGGCAGATGCCGAGAACCTGCGCGAACGGCTCGCCAGGGCCTCACGCCTGGTCGTGGTCGGCGGCGGCTTCATCGGCCTCGAAGTCGCGGCGACCGCGCGCGCGGCCGGGCTGCACGTCACCGTTCTCGAAGCGACAGCGCGGCTGATGTCGCGCGTCGTCTCGCCGCCGGTCTCCGAATACTTCCACGCCGTCCACGCCGCAAGCGGCGTGGACGTGCGGCTCAATTCGTTCGCCCGCGCGATTGTTGACGACGGAACTGGCAAGGCGGGCGGCGTCGAAACCGCCGATGGAGAGCGGATTCCGGCGGATCTCGTCCTCGTCTCGGCCGGTGTCATCCCGAATGCGGAAATCGCGGAAGCCGCCGGCCTCTACGTGCATGACGGCGTGCGCGTCGACGACCTGCTCGCCACCGAGGACCCCGCCATCTCCGCGATCGGCGACTGCGCTTCCTTCCCCTTCGGCCAGGAAGGCCTGCAAATCCGCCTCGAATCCGTCCAGAACGCCATCGACCAGGCGAAGTGCCTGTCGCGGCGGCTGGTCGGTCATCCCGAGCGCTACGACAAGCTGCCCTGGTTCTGGAGCGACCAGGGACCGCACAAGCTCCAGATCGCCGGACTGACGGCGGGCGCCGACCATCACGAGATCCGCGGCGGCGTCGACGACGGCAAGCTGTCCGTCCAGTGCTACCGCCGCGGCGAGCTGATCGGCGTGGAAACCGTCAACGTGCCCGGCGACCACATGGCGGCCCGCCGGCTGCTCAGCCAGCCATCACCGCTGACGCTGGAGACGGTGCAGGCGTCCGGCTTCGACCTCGCCGTGCTGATGAAAGCCACGCGCGGGTGAGTTTCAGGACGCTTCGTCGTCCTTTCGGCTGAGCTGGTGCCGGTCCGGGTTGAAGTCGATGAAGAAGCCGTGGAACGACATCAGCGCCAGCGCGCCCACCACGCAGGCCCACAGAAACGCGCCGCTCCACAGTTCGAAGAGCGCCCAGCCGGCGGTGAAGCCGAAGGTCGCGATGCGGATCCACAGCGGCCGGAAGAACGGATGGTCCGTGTCGAGCAGCCTCATCGCGGCGCCTTGAGATAGGTCTCGATCCCGACGGCGAGGTTGGCCGTGCCCGCCTTTCGCTCGCGCTCGATATAAGTCGAGAAGAAGCGCCAGAACGAACGCGCATAGTCGAGGAAGAACTCGTCCGCCACCGCGCGATCGCAGAGCTTGGTGTTCACGCAGGAGGCGAGCCGGCTCAGGAAGTAGACGACCCGGTCGAACCGGTCCTGGAACTCGGCGAGCGGCATGGTTCCGCCCTCATCGGTCATCGCCTTCGCGCCGATGCTCGCCATGATGATGTCCATCTGCTCCGGCGAGGTCTGCGACGTCACGAGGCCTGCCGCCTGCCGGTTCAGCTCGCCCAGCCGGCGTTTCACGGCGCTCTGCGCCTCCTGGTATTCCGGCTTCTCCCACAGCTCGACCAGCGCCAGCGTCCGCTCGACCCGCTTGTCCTGGCGCGATTGCAGGAACTGCGCCGCCGAGAAGACGGCGCCGACGCATAAGAGCACCCGGAGCGTAAACCCGCTCCAGGCGAACAGGAACAGCCGCCAGTCTGTCGCCTTGAACGGGTTCGGTTCGTCCTTAGGCTCCTGCGTGTTCGGCATCGGTATGCCGGTGCCGGTATCCGGCAGCTTCGCCGGCTTCTTCATCGGCAAGCGCCCAGGTCGATCCGTGCCGACGGATCGAGGTCGATCTCGTCGGATTGCAGCTTTTCCTTCAGGCACTCGACCTGGCCGCGCGACAGAAGGAACTTGATGTCCGGCTCCTCGATAGCGGCCTTAGGCTCCGGCAGCGCCAGCACGACGCTGCGGCTCTTCTCGCAGCGGCTGAGGTCGACCGCGACCGTCTCGCCGCTGATCGTCGCCGGATCGGCATATTTCTGCAGGAAGCAGTCTGCGAGGTCCTCGTTCATGACGATCGAATTGGCGCAGATCACGCAGTCCGCCCGAGCCGCCGGAACGAAGGCGACCGTCGCGGCCGCGGCCGCCAGTGCGAGATGTCTTATGCCTGTCATATCGTGCCTCGTCTCGGGCCGCTGCCCGGTCATGATCCCATAGACGCGGTTTGCTTCAAGAGGAAGCCGGCTAGTTTGCAGCCGGGCTGGTCTCCATCGGGAAGACGAGCACCGCGCCCTTGGAGCCGCGCTTGTCCTGGAACCGCTTGACGTCGCGCGTCGCCGGTACCTTGGCGATGTCGTCCAGCAGGCCGGCGAAGCCTTCGGGCGCAGCGGCGGAGCGTGTCGCCTGCCGCACCCCCTTCTGCGCAAGATAGCCGAGGTCGAGCGTGGACGACTGCTGCTCCGCCTCGGTCAGCACCGCGATCAGCCGCTCGTTGCCGAAGCTTCCCTCCGACACGGTGAACAGGCCCGTGTCCGGCAGTTCGTCCCGTTCGTGCAGGCGGATCGGAGCTTCGGCCGAGCTGATCGTGTAGTCGCTGCCGACATAGAGCACGTTGAGGTCGACCGGCTTGCGGGACTCGTTCTTCGCCGAGACGAAGATCGAATCGCCCGGATGCAGCACCGGCACGTTGCCGGCCTCGATCGGCGTCAGCTCTTCCTCGTTCGCACGCTGGACGGAGAAGGTGACGCTGACATCGCCGCGGCGGAAGTCGGACGCGCCGGCGAGACGCGACAGGTTCATTGCCCGCGAGATCACGACAAGATCGTCGGAGAGCTTCGCGCCCAGCTTCTCCGCGTCCGACGTGAACATCGACGGCGGACGGCGGCCCTGCTCCAAGCTGATCTCTCCCGAGGGCGGCAGCAGCCAGAGTGCCGCCTCCTTCGACGCGCCCTCGACGGAGCCGGGCACGTCGCTCTCGCGCATCACCGCGAAGCGTATGTCGGCCGGAGCCCCTGGCTCGACCACGCGCAGCTTCAGCGGCGTCTTGCCGTCCGCCGCGATCGCCTCCAGCGCCGCGTTGGCGCGCGCGACATCCTCGGACAGCCCGTCCGCATCGGGCGCCTTCGCGACCGCGAGCTCGAAATTGATCGCCATCTCGGCGATCCGCGCATACGCCCCGTCGGGGATCTCTTCCATGCGCAAGGCAGAGCGACCGGCAAATGCCGTTGGCAGGGCCTGGCTCGTCAGGTTGGTCGCCGAGCGCACCTCCAGGTAACCTACCGCATCGTCGATCGGATCGAGCGGTGATTTCAGCACGGCGAGCTTCGTGCCGGGCTCGACCCGGTGCAGCATGCCGGCCGGCAGGGCGACGACACCGTCCTTCATCGCCACCTTCCATTGCAGCACGGCATCGCCCGGCTCCATGCCGAACACCGGCGCATCGAGATCGCCCTCGAACAGCGGCGTCGGCTTGGTCCGGTTGAGCCCGGAATAGGCCTGCAGGATGCTCTGGCTGAGCTGGCGGTAAGTGACCTGCGGATTCTCGGCCAGCTTCGACATCAGCGTGTAGGTGAACAGACCGAAGATCTTGCCTGACGGATTGGTCACCGGCTGCGGAAACTCCGGCGTAGTCTCCACCGTCTGCGCTGCGAAAAAGGCGACCATGCCGCCGCGCTCGGTGCCGCCCGCGCCCTGGTCTTCACCCGAAAGCCCAAGTGCATTTTCGCGCTCCGCGTCGCCTCCCGCCCCACGTGTGACCTCGCCGCGCCCCTCGGCCATCATTTCCGGCGTGAAACCGAGCGATTCCGGCGAGATCTTGCGCTCCTTCTCCTCGATGCCGAGGCCAGCTGCGCGCGTCGCCGTGCCCGAATGGCATGCGTCGAACACGACCCAGACGAAAGCACCCTTGTCGCGGATCGCGTCGAGCGCGGCGCCGATCTCGTCGTCGAGGATCGCATTCGGAACCTGCTTCGTCGCGGGATCGATCTTGGCGACATCCGCCGCCAGGAAGATCTCGTCCTTGCCGTCGATCTCGGTTGAGAGATCGGCTGCCGGCTGTTGCGAGCCGTGGCCGGAGAACTGAATATAGACGAAGTCGCCGGCCGTTGCCTTCGCCGCGAGGTCGGCGAGACCCTGCAAAATCGCCGCGCGCGTCGGAACGGCCGCGCCCTCGGCGTTGCTGGCGAGCACGGTCACGTCGGCCGCCGCGAAGGGTGCTGACGGATTGCTGACGAGATAGTCGCGCACCAGCCCGGCGTCGTTCTTCGGTCCTTCCAGCCAGTCGCCCTTCGGCAGGTTCGGATATTCCGAAACGCCGACGAGCAGCGCCCTGTTGGTCCGCGCCCCGGCCTCCAACGTTCCAACGCACAGTGCGCCGAACGCCACGGCCGCAAGCAGGCTGCCCGCGCGTTTCAAAACCATTCGTCTCTCCCAAGCCCAAGCGGCGCACCGGCCGTAAGGGAAGGTTCATGGCAGATTGAGGCCGATTTTTGAACCGGTACAGGTCGCCACGGACGACAGAAACGCTTGACCCGTCGCCCCCCGCGTGGGCAAACGTCTCCCACCATGACCATAGCGAGGCAGGACGCATGAGCCGCACCATCATCGCGCCGTCGGTTCTCTCGGCGGATTTCTCGAAGCTCGGCGACGAGGTCGAGACGATCGTGCGCGCCGGCGCGGACTGGATCCATCTCGACGTGATGGACGGCCATTTCGTGCCGAACATCACCTTCGGCCCGCCGATCATCAAGGCGATCCGCAACCGCACGGACAAGGTGTTCGACTGCCACCTGATGATTGCGCCGGCCGATCCTTACCTCGCCGCTTTCGCCGACGCCGGCTGCGACATCATAACGGTCCATGCCGAGGCCGGGCCGCATCTTGACCGCTCGCTGCAGGCGATCCGCAATCTTGGCAAGAAGGCCGGCGTGTCGCTCAATCCCTCCACGCCCGAGAGCGTCATCGAATACGTGCTCGACCGGCTCGACCTCGTTCTGCTGATGACAGTCAATCCCGGCTTCGGCGGCCAGGCCTTTATCCCCTCCGTGGTGGAGAAGGTGAAGCGCGTGAAGGCGATGATCGGCGACCGGCCGATCGATATCGAGATCGACGGCGGCGTCACGCCCGAGACCGCGCCGCTGGTCGCTGCCGCCGGCGCCAACGTGCTGGTCGCCGGCTCGGCCGTGTTCAAGGGCGGGTCCGAGGCGAGCTACCGCGACAACATCGAGGCGATCCGCACCGCATCGGATGGGGCGATGAGGCGCGCGGCCTAGAAAATCGCCGCAAGGCGGATCAAGATCGAACTACTCGATCAGACTTGGAGAGAGGTGATTTGAGCGAGACCTGGCCGCGGGCGGTCCTGTTCGACCTCGACGGAACGCTTATCGATTCGGCGCCCGACCTGCACGCGTCGACCAACATCCTGCTGATGCGCCGCGGGCTCGGGCCGCTATCGCTGCCCGACGTTGTGTCGATGATCGGCAACGGGGTGAAGAAACTGGTCGAGCGGGCCTTCATTGCGGTTGGCCATCCGCTCGACGCCGACGAGCTTGATCTCGAATACGAGGCGATGATTGGCATCTACGCCGACCACCTGACTGTGCTTACCGTGCTGACACCCGGCGCGCGGGAGATCGTCGAGGAATTCCATGCGCAGGGCGTGCTGATGGGCGTCGTCACCAACAAACCGCAAATGCCCACCGAGGCGATCCTCGATCATTTCGGACTTTCTCCTTATCTAGACGCCGTGATCGGCGGCGATTCGGGCGTCGAGAAGAAACCCGCGCCCGACATGATCTTCGCCGCGCTCGCCCGGCTGGGCCTCAGGCCGGAGGATGCCATCCTGGTCGGAGACAGCGTCGCGGACGTCGGCTCCGCGCGCGCGGCGGGCATTCCGGTGATCGCGCTGCGCGGCGGCTACACCTCCGTGCCCGTCGACGAGATCGGCGCCGATCTCGTCATCAGCCGCCTTGCCGACCTTCCCGCGACGCTCGCGGGCATGCGCCCGGCCTGAACCGCTTGGCTTCCTCGGACAGAGCCCCCATATTTGCGCCATCGCGCTTCACAAACTGCGCGCGGAATGGTTGAAGGCAACATGGCGACCAGGACAGACCTCACGCGAAACCAGACCCTCGTGCTCGATCGGCTCGAAAAGTCCGAAGGCCCGCTCAGCGCCTATGCCTTGCTCGACCAGCTCCGCGACGACGGCTTCCGTGCGCCGCTGCAGGTCTACCGCGCGCTCGACACGCTGATGAAGAGCGGGCTGGTGCACCGGCTGGAGAGCATCAATTCCTTCGTCGCCTGCCACGGCCACCATCACCACGACCACGGCATCACCGGCTTTGCCATCTGCGAAACCTGCGGCCAGGTGACGGAATTCACCGATCCGGTCGTGTCCGAGCGGCTGGAAGCCTGGGCGCAGGCCACAGGCTTCAAGGCGAGCAAGGCCGCCATAGAGTTGCGCGGCACCTGCGGAAAGTGCGCCTCCGCCTGAGCGGACCGGCCGATCGGGCGTAACCGGCAGGCCGTGATCGAGGTGTCGTCAGTGCGCCTCGTCCCAGTTGTGCGCGGCGCGTGCGTCGACGCTGAGCGGCACGGACATCGACACAGCCGGCATCGCCGCGTTCTCCATCACCTCGCGGATCACCGGGATGGCCGGCTCGACGTCCTCCTCGCGCGCCTCGAAAATCAGTTCGTCGTGCACCTGCAGAAGCATACGCACAGCATCGAGTTCGGCGGCAACGAGTGCCGCGTCCATGCGGATCATGGCGCGGAGGATGA
>VFQN01003842.1_pt1 | contig 20630 bp, 12 predicted proteins | sample 3512371 | NCBI WGS metagenome assembly VFQN01 (sample SAMN10412370, study PRJNA504923) | tailings metagenome | isolation source: Replicate 2 from Balatoc abandoned mine | place: Philippines: Itogon, Benguet | collected 2017-08-28
TGGTTTCTTGAAACATTCTCACTCCGCCTCCACCTAAATAAAGATCTCTTCCTGTTGTGTGTTCTATTGTTGTAATCCAATCTCATTTGAATAGACTAATATAATCATAGATTGACTGATGGTTTATTATTGAATGCAAATCTTAATTTAATAGTGAAATCAATCTCTTCCATGCATAGGCATCAACAACCAAGCAAATACTATTAGAGGGAAACACGAACTCTACTATTAATTAATATTTAGAAAGAAAGAAAAAAGCGATGAACAAACAAAACACTCATTGAATAGAATGAGATAAAATGAAACAACATTCTCAATTCTTCAATCAGACACAAGGTGAAAAAACACGGCCAATGGAAACTCGATCAAGTTTTCCCATCTGGCAGTCAGAGGCTGAATGAGATCTTATTCCTATTAGAACTATTTGTCTTCATCTATATATCCTCCTTTTCTTGACATATTCTAAATATAATTCAAACATTCAAACTAATTTGTTAGAAATAAGCAAGCGACATCAAAGGCTGCACTTCAAAACGCTGAAACAAAAGAAAACAGATTAACTTCACTTATAACCATTGATAATGCAGAAAAATGATTGATTGATTCCAGCAGTTAATTACTAGCGTGGTGAATGAGATGAATCTTGCTGCATATATTCCAGTTTTTCTCGAATAGATTGTTGTGACAGTTGTAATTTTTCAATCATTTTCTTTAATTCTTGAATTTCTAATGCATTCTTTTCATCATCGGTTTGATCCTTAACAGACATTGCCTCTAATGTTAAACTGCGCTTAATTGGCATCATCTTCACAAATGTCTATGAAAGAAAGCAATTATGGAACGGTTATATCATGCTAATTGATGATCTTACTTACCTGTTTCTCTCGGAAGTTGCGAAAAGCATAATTCTCAGTGGATGAAAAGCCAAGAGGATCTTTTAAATCTAAATATAATTTAAACCATAAATAATGCCACATATTATGTTCTTCAGTAATATGTGTTTTGTAAGAGATTCCACGTTGTTCAAATTCATCACGTTTAATAGAACAAATAAAACATTGTGAATCAATATCAGCTTGTGTATCTTCTCTCTCTTGTCTCATTTCAGAGAATGTATCAATAATTAAACCTGATATTAACGCTTGTAATACTAAGTTAATCATAATTACATACGTTAAATTATAGCCTGTACCAATAATATAAGATGCTTGATGTGCATAAGGAAATTTTAATCCTAAATCAGGTGAGATATAACCTTTCATTGTCCATTGTGGCGAATTTTGTAAACCATAATCTAAGTGTAATTTAAAACAAGCACCAGGATCACTACAACCTTCATATCCACCAAGATTATATTGATCACCAATATATAAAAACGCAATAATACTATAGAAATATAAACATAAAAATGCTAATAACAATGTTGCACCAATACGAAAAACATTTCTTTTAATTGCTTGAAATAAGAAATTCATTACTTCATACTGTATTGTTACATCTAAAAGACATGGCACATATAACCAATAAGACTCACTATACATCGCCCAAAATGCCATTAATGCTAACAATAATGGCCATAGAGCACTTTGAACAATTAAATAAATTGCATAGGGAAGGTTAATAATAAAGTTTAATAATTTCATGATAATACCATCACCTTCAAACAGGTTAATCTCATCAGCAGCATCAGAGTTTAACACAGAACGGCAAGCATATGCCCCAAGAAGAAGGAAATGAACCCATTGTACAATTTGAACAACCATCGTTCTTGTGTCCCAATGATAAATATCTAAATAATCACCGGAAAGCGCAGGAAGAGTAAAGGGGTTCGTATTGTAATAAACAAAGTAAGCATTTAAACCTAATGTCAAGCATAAAGCAAGGTTATTTTGCTTTGGTAAGTATGTACCACCTGGGATTGATTTTCCACCAAAGATTGCATGAATAGGATAAGTTAACAACAAACTTAATCTCTCTTGTCTTTTCATCACTACAGTCAATCGACTCATTTGTGTCAGGAAATCGCCAATCTTTTCCTCGGGTGAAGAACGGTTTACCTCATAAACGACTGCTTCTTTGGTTTTTTGTACTTCAGGATAAGTCCAAAACTGAGAAACAAAAGATGGGATAGGGAAGTACAATCTTCGAACCCTGCCTGTCTCATCAACTAATTCGACAGATCCGTAAATAGACTTTGGTTTAGTCACAACAATTCCCTGAAAACTGGAGTCCCATTCTGTTAACAAATCGTCTGTGAACTTATTAACACGACCAATAGATTCAATCAAGGAAACATAAGCCACTGTGGTAGAAGTTAATCGATCTTTGTTACTCAAGAAAGTCCAAACTAATTTCTTGAAAGAGCTATCTAAATTTTGCACCAAAATTGAATCAGTAAATTTTCCAGCAAAGTCTGCCATATCAGCGCGTGGTGCGACCTCTAATGCTGATAAAATTAATCGTAAGCAACTGTTCTCGTTTCTTTTTGTGCATTCCATAAAAAGATCATAATTTACACCAAATATTTTATGAAAATAAGAATTAATTGAAGTGGATCCGATCAATCCCGCTTGTGCAATGATGTCTGACCACTTCTTAAAACTTATGGCAAAATCAACAAAATCAGGATCTGTATGAAAAGCTTCCATTCCTTTCATTTCACGAATTAAAGTTCGATAAAAATCAATTGGATGTCCCCCTTTCCAAACAACTTGACGCTTCATCCCAGGAATTGCTGAACTACCAACTTGTGAAGTAGCATTAAGTTGCAGAACTCCAAGAAATTCTAATAATTCAGGTGTTTTAGGAAGAGCTTTTAAGATTGCATGAACCGACTCGGTGCAACATAAACTGATACAATTGTCAAAAGCTATAGATAAAGCAAAAACAAATTGAATCATAATCGAAAGGTTATTTTTGGAATCATGCCATGCTAAGAATCTTCGTTTAGAATTGTCCTTTGATTCGTAGACAAAAGGAGCTAATCGGTTGACAAAATTTTCATTCTTGATGTATGTTATCATATCAACCAAACGAATTAAAACCGCATTCACAAAAATGCAAACATCTTGAGTCAAATCAACGAATAATCGACTGTTATCTGTGGACTTGGTCAAACCGACGAAAAATCGTTGTGACCGTGTATTATCTCCACTGCATAACGCACCAGCGAAAGAACAAAAATGCGCCAAGACACGCAAAATCTTCGTAATATGTTGATCTGCTTGATCAGCACCAACATTTAGAGCTGCGCCACCCACAATCTCAGTCGCAGCTTTGCGAATTAGTTTTTGCAAACCCACAAGACAATATCGCTCAGGAGGCTTTTGAAGCATGATAGCTTTTTCGATCAAATCAATTGTGGCTGCTTGCATCGTTTTGTTCTGCCATGCAATTAGCTCTGATGCAACTTTCAACATTAAAGGGGTATATTTCCACTGGTAGTCTAAATTATTTGATGTATAACATCGACCAAATACTTTCACTGTCATTTCTAAACAACCTAATGCAGCTAATGCATTTTGAATTTCGTAGAGTCTTTCTTGTTCTGCATGGATCAAACTCGAACGATAATTCGTAGAGTAAATAGGATTTTCCTGAATTTCTTCAATATCATGCGATAATAAGCTCGAAATAATGTGAATAAAATTATAATCATATTGCCTAGGATTTGTAATATTACCTAAATAAAAGACAACATTTGATAGATACTTCCCATTTCCTTTCAACCAAAGATCAAAGATAGAATAATTTGAAAATTTTTTAGCAAAGCTTTTGGATGAAACTAATTGCTGCATTGAATCTGTTGCAAATAAAGCCATTCCACCGAGATTAATGAAATCCATAGCATCATGAACGCTTGTCTTCAAGAAATCAAATAAAGCAGTTTTCTTGAGGAATTTTTCGTTGTAAGCGACTGATATGTTTAATCCCTGCTTCAGTGACTTAACTTTACGGGGAATCCGACTAAAGGCTTGGTTTCTCTGCTTTCTGACAGAAGAAAGGTTGATGGTAGGTTTCACGTTGTTTGTATTTTCAAACTGATCTTTGATAATAGCTCTGAAGTGGCTTAAAAGAAGCTTGTTATAATAATCGTGCAAATGTAGCTCTGTGTGAATCGAAATAAAATCGAGTAAAAATCCTTCAAAAAGCTCTTTCAACCGATCCTTGACTTTCTCATACAATTTAAAGTCTATCACTTGATTTAACTCACGATCAAAGATAAAATCAGGCCTAGATTGTAAGAAAAGCAACACAGCACCGGACACCCAGATCAAGCTTTGCTTTTCCTCGGTCGTGCATTGACGAAATAAAGTGCAATCATGATAAGCCAATGTATTTAAAACAATCATAAGACAAGTAATAATCTCGCAAGGGAGATATGAAGTTCCTTTCTCCTCGACAGAGAGTAACTTCATTTCTCCAACCTTAGAATTCGTTGAAACTGGTTCGAATAATTTGACAAGTTTGTTCATAATTTCATCAGCTAAAACAGTATTGTAAAGTTTGCTCTTCTGATTTTCAAATTCGCTAAAGAGAAAAGAATAAATAACTCTTTCACTTAAAATATTTGTTTCTAACACCCTGTGTTTCAGATAAGGAAAGACAGCTTCAAAGTAGAATTGCTTTACTCCTGTTAAATTTCTGCTTTTACTATCTTCTTTTAGTAAATGAAAGAATAATCGCAAGGATCTCAACTGCTTGACTAATAAATCTTCCAACGGAAAATCGTCAATGGAAAATAATTTCAAAGAAATAATTAAAAGGTATTGCTTCGCTTTCAAATGGAGATGTTTCGATGTAAAGAGCATTTCGCAGAAGTGCGGAGTGCAAAATAATTGAAACCCGCTGACAAATGATTCCGGTATTTCCTCATCTTCGTATACAGGTGATGTAATGAAGGTATAAATTGGTTGTAAAATTTGAACGGCTAATGAATTGTAGGAAGCTTGCTGACTTGCATCGTTATTACTCTCGTGGTAGGAAGTCTCTAAAACTCGAAATTTACTCATAAAATATTCTGATAAATGATCGATGATCATAATTCCTCCTTTTTCAACCAAACCACGATTTTTTGAGCCAATCAAAGATAACATCAATCGAAACTTGATGGGTAAAGACAGTGCTTCAGGATACATGCTCAAATCTTTAATAAGATTGTCGATTGTTTTGAAATCAAGATATAGTATCTCCTCTGTCGAATGCTGAATAATTGTGTGGAGGAAGGACACAGCTCCATTACATTCCGGATAAACAGCAAGTAGTAAATCAGTTAACGAAGGGAACCAACGCAACGGAATTTCAGTTTGTTCTTTCCAGAGAATTGATAAAAATGAGAAAATTTTATCGACTATAATCTTCTTGCTGCTCGAAAGTTCTTCCCAAGTGATATCTTGAACTCGAAAGTTGGCTGCTTCCTCTTCGTCTAAGCCTTTTGTGAACGATAGTAACAACAAACTTGGGAAAAGTCGAACGATCTTATCAGTAAATACTGCAATTGTTGCTTTTGCGTCAACTAGCCATTTCAAATTTTCTTTGGTTGTGTTAATAAGGTCATCAGAAAATTGATTTAGCAGTGCCTGTAATTCATCAGGGTTACTGGAAAGGCTCTTCAAATCTAGCAAAAAGAAATCGTCTTCACCCACTGGACAATGAATTTCCCCAGAAATTAGATAATAAATGATAATCTTATTTCGGTCTTTAATAAATCGGGTTTTCGCTTCGTTCTCTTTTCCTTTGACGGCAACAGTTCCATCTTCATCATTTTCCTGAGAAGACTTGGCAGATGTTAAAGAATTCGAAAATTTTTCTAAATCACTTTTTAGCAATAGACTTAAAATATTTTCAATAAAAAAATCAATAATTTGCATGGTATGGATACGTCTTTGTGTTTCCGACTCCATCACCTCAACAATTAGGTCATAGAGATGAATCATATAATTGCTGATGCAGCGATTAATGATCGCATGTGAAGGATGTTCAACAAAATTGCAACAATCCATTAAATCATAAATCCCACGATAGAGAGACAATCGCCGATCTAGTAATTGTAAACATTCTTGGATTAAATTGCGATCCGAGTGTAAAATACCAGAGAATATGGCCTTCACAAATGTTTCATCATCGTAATGTTCGTTAACTAAATCATCAAAGACATAATATAAGGCTTTATCGTCAAGCACCTTCTCAAAATCTGATAAATCATTACCATAAGCAACTAAAGAAAATTTCCCTGCGAACTGACGAATATGGTCCCATAGCTTTTGCACGCGATACATTTGACGAATTTCCATAAATTCCCCTAAAGCGGATATAGCACTATGAACTAAAGATGTATAACCAACATCTGAGAAAATTCGATCAAAAGTAGCTAAATCATCAAAAATAGTTACAAACTTCTTTCGATTTTTCGCTTTCTTGGAAGTTCTTTTCTCTTCTCTCGCTTTGCGTGCAGCATTTAGACCTTCATTCCCTTCAATAAGATTATTCACAGATTCATTTGGATCTGCATTTAGATCTTGGTTACGATGAATTTCTTTCACTTCAATCAGTTTTTTCATTACCAAGAGCTCAAACTCCTTTAAATTAGTAGGCCGTTGAAGGTATTCTTCGGTTTCGGAAGAAGAAAAGAAATAGGTCCTTGATTGCAGCATCTCACTCGAAAAATCTAGAAAGTAAAAATCTAACTCGCCAAAGAATCCCTGGTATAATAATTTTCGAAATAACTTTAATAAAGCGCGATTATAATTCATAATATCATTCGATGTTGAGTAAAAGATAAATTCCGTTGCTTCTTTTTTGATAAATTCAAATAATTGATTTCTTAATTGGGACCCTTCAATAAAACATTCATCATCAAGGCAAACCCGACTTAAAGGATTAAATATTTTCCCTAAACTTACGGAGGGATTGAAAATATCCTCCCCATACGCACAGTACAATCCTTCTCGGCGGACAGGAATACAGCGAGTAGGGAAAACGAAAATATTGTCGATATAAATATTGGTTAATAAATCACAAAACATATACTTATCATTATAAGTAAGATGTTCGCTAAAAATGCAATTTAAGATGCACTCAGCAGGAAGTAATACACTCACAACTCTTTGTGCAAGGGAATTTGAACCTTCACACACTGCAGTGAGTAGTTTCATACTTCCACGGAACCAATCTCTCATGGGAGATTTTGTTAAAGCTTCAGTGAAAGGAATCCATGCACGATGTTGAGGTCCTAACTTCTCTTTCAATTTAGAAGTGCGCATCTTTTTAATAGGATTCGATTTTACGCCGAGTATTGATTGGCTTTTCTTCAATCCTTTCCAGTAAAATGATCCAGTGTAAACTTCATCATTCTTTTCTGCGAAGATTAAGTTCAATCCAGGGATACGTGAACTGATAATACTTTGAAAGCGTAAAGATCTCATAATTGAATCTCGGTCAATGCAACGTCGATTCAATTCAACCATAATTAATACATCATCAATTTTAGGATCAATCAGCTTCATTGCTTGAATTGGTGAAATCTGACTGTGGGCGATAGAAGAAGAAGGATAATAAAAGGCACTGCGATAACACCACCAATGTAAGAAACCCCAAATATTTGTTCCCATAACACGTCCTATTTCCTCATAAAGAAAAGGGCCACCAAAGCCCAAATCTTCTAATAATAAAAAACATTCTTCTAAATCTAAAACATCATTATCAACTTCAGCACGATTATAATTATAGAACAATAATCTCATACTTTCACCTTCTTCTAACAATTCCTTTTTAAAGGATTCTTCATTACGATCCTCCTGTGGAGGTAAAATAAAGTTTGTTTGGAATCGTACCATCCATTCATGATTATGATAATCAGTCTCAAAGAGCAAGCTTTCATGCTGTCTTGGATATTGTTTTCCTCGACCAAAATTTGAAGTGGGGGAAAAATCGGCGATGCGAGTATCACATGTTATTAAATAACGTATAATAATATTTTGAAAATATTTTTTCGCATTACCAGCCTGACAAAGTAATGTGAGTAATGATAAGAGGTTCTGCGCTCCTAGATCACCGTTGTGATTCATTTCATTCATTTGTTCTAAGATTTGTCGAATATCACTGGACGTGATAGAATGGACGAGAACATCCTCTAATTTAAAACGGTCTTTAGCATTCACTTGAGAGTCTTCCTCCTCACTTTGTTGTTCTTGATCATTCTGAGCGTTTTTGCTGGTCTCAAAAGCAACTTTGACAATGGACTCCAAAGGAGGATTCCAACCTAAAATTTTCTGCGAGATCAATGATAGTAAAGATCCTCTAATTGACAATAGCTTTAAAGCATTCCTTTCATTACTGTGCACTGCAGCACTGAGAAGAAGATGGACAGCATGACTACATTGTTGGACAACATTTGGTAAACCAGGATACTCTACTAAGACGTCAGAATTTTCCGTGTACGATATGGCTCTTTGTAGGATGAAAAAAACATTTAAGAAATGCATTAACTGTTCCATGAGCTTCAAATCAAACAAGATTGATTGTCTCCTCATGATAACAGGATTCGTTGCAGCACTTGTGTTTAACACATCATCAACAATAAACTCAGTGTAGTGCTCTAAGGGACTTGCTTCATTTGAAACCGACACAAATTCAGTTCCAACTTTTCTTCCCAGCCAAGGGAATAAGGAGGAGGAAGAAAACTTTGATTTATCGACTTTATTCGAGACACCATCTAATTTTGACTTCGTTGGGGAAATATCTACATGCTGTAAACTAATATTATTTGAATGATTTTGTTGAACTTTTCCATTTCCATGTGAATCCAATGATTCGACGCGAGGAATTAAAAAATTTAGACCCAGGTCATTCATTAAATCGTGGCTTTCCTCTTCCTCTTGATCAAAACTAACGTCTACCATCCTTTCCCCAAATGATGAAGTCGTGTTTTTTTTGTGCGGGTAATTCCCTTCCTCTGGGAGAAGGGATCCATCATGATGTACCCCTCCTAAACACCAAATAGTGAGCGTATTCAAATATTTTCTAAAGTGACGAAATAATGGAGAGTAAAGAAGACTAACGGATGGTGTAAGTTGTAAGGTCACCGTTGCCGCACGAGCTAAAGGCAGTACTTTACAAGCATAGAGAGTATCTTGAACCTCAACCGCGGCAACCCTTTCCAACAAAAATACTTCCGAATCAATAATATAATCCGGATTCATTTGCTTTGGTTCTAAACGAGCGTCTTCTTTGTACTCCCACCATTTGCTCAAGTGGCGACCTTGGGATGGAGAAACTAATTGAAATCTGTGTTTGAGCACCGTTGATTCGAAGTAAACGTTATCATCATATCGAATAAAGTTATCACGATTACTAAACTCTTTATTTAAAGCATGTATGTTGAAGACAGTGTACTCCGTAGGCTGTGAAGATGTAGCCACTATCCACTCCAGGTTTTTCTCTGTTGGCGAACCAAGGGCTGGTGGAACGCTACTTGGCTGAACTTTACGACTAAAAGTAGGACCAGCTTCATCATTTCTTTTAACCGGGGCATCAGGTGATACAATAAAAAGTTCATCTGATGCTTGTGGCTCATCCAAGACCTTAGAAGAGGCCATCACTTTCTCAACATTCACCGAAAGCTTCACAACTCCAACCTTCCTTTTCTTCTTATTAAATAAAGGAACATTAAGTTCAACAACAGCACTATGAGTCACTGATCGAACACTACTCAAGTTTACAGTTCCGGATCCAACTAAAGAATCGCGAAATAAAGAATGTTTATTCATAAAATCAATTTGTAAATCATCCATCACTAAATGCATATCATCTACTTCAAAGAACATTCCTTGATAATTACTACTTAAATCCCATTCAGCTGTATTTTGAGCACCTTCAATAGGATCTGTTTGAGATTTAAATCTGTTCACGAAGGTGAAAGTTAGATATGGATTATTCTTTCCGATCCACTCCATTTTCTTTAAATCCGGAACTGTTGCCTGCAATAAAGTAATTTTAAAATAAGAATTTGGCTTAAGATCTTTCGCGGGAGCCTCTTCATCCAAAAATTTAATAGATTCAAGATCTAATACGCTGTCTTCATCATCTACAGGAAGAGGAGACTTTCTTCTTGAAGAACCAGGAGGAGGTTCATCTCTTTCGTCTTTCGAATGAGCAGCCAGAGTCGTCTTCTTTTTCGCTTTATGAAGTACCAACTCGATATCTGCATGAACTGCAGGGCGAATAGCTAAATATTGTCCCGTTATTAAATTTCGAATTCTCACACGGGAGCCTTTCCGAACTTTTCCCTGTAATGTCGTGTCATTGTAGGGCTTCACTAAAATAACTTGCCAGATACCTAAGCACGAGAAAGCTGTAGCAAAATCATACTGCGTTGGGGGTTGCTGCATGTGATACGGCCTGACAACGATTAAAGTGCTGTGATCTTTAAACGCCGTGTTCTTTCGACTCACTGAACCAAAGGGAGTGACGACTGAGAGAATTTCCTTTTCATCGTTTAATCGAGCTAAAACATGTCCACCGTATTCTCTATGAGCTAATCGGATAAAGTCGTTCCCCTTTAAATAATCAACTTCATTCGATTCACTTAATCCTTTATCTTGAGCAAATTCAAGCGAGCTTAATCGATCAGATGTTAGACGAATGATTTTTATTCCAACTTTATTCGTACAATTTTCAAATTTATCCAAAGCAACAAGATGCTCATATGATTCGTTTTGCACTTTAAACGAAGTAATAATTAAATTCTTATATTGTGCATTTCTAAATACAACATGATCATTTACACGAACAGGATCATTTTCATTTCTTAATTTATATCTTGGCTGAATAATCCATTTATGCGCAACACTTAAATCATCGGGTAATTCCCTTTTCAAGTAAATATTCATTGGATAGCGACCATCATCCTCATACCCAGTATCAGCTTCAGATGATCCTACGAGGTAAAAATCGGAAGGAGTGTGGACTAATTGAACAACAGATCCGAATAAAATTTCAGATTTCTAACAAAAGAGAAAAGATCATCTGTTGTAAAATTAATGTTAGAGTAAGTGAATATTGCTTACTTGTAGAGAATCTGATTCAATCCGAAAAGCACAGCGAGTATAATCTAAATGATCATTGTTCGTTATTGCGGCAACTCTAAGTTGAGTAATACTCTCTTCGCTTTCACTAATAGGTTCGTTAAGAGATGTTGTGGCAATAAATCCAAGTCCGTCGATCTGAAAAGAAAGTACATCATGAATATGTATGACTCCAAGATCTTCCTGAATTGACATCTTGCAATTCTAAATATACAAAGGAACAAACAACAACCACAATCCAATTCTAATCTATGCAAAGTCAAAACTTGAAAACAAATCCGATCTATCGTTGTGAGTAAGTCGATTTCTTTTGGCTTTGAAATGAAATCCAATTAAAAGCGAGTGATGGCGGAAACCCCATCTATCGCCAAAAATTTGGCGTTATTTACGCACAGTTTACAAAAAATTATGAAATAATGATGAGATCATTCAGACCTTATTTATTCATGCTTCTTTGCCTTTTTCAGGCTAGTTTCACCTTTCGTGTCTATATTAAGACCATTACTCCTCTGGAAAGGTTGCATTCTCGCCTTTATTTCAGCGGATTCAACAACGAAGAAGCTCTGACGCAACTGTTGAACTCATATGATTTTAGAGGAGCTTATGATTTTGTGAAGAAAGATCCCATGTTAAAGATATCTAAAGAAAATGCCATCAAGCTTTTGAATAATTTACAAAAGTTGGAGCCAGACCCACCTTCATCTTCCCAGGCAGATCAGAGTAAAAAGGTTTTGTGATCCTTTCTGCATCAATTCTTGCGCTAAACTTATGAAATAGGGAACAGAATCTTGCTCGTTGATATACCGGAGGCTAGAAAAGCAAAAGCTTGTGCGAGGTTTTAACTGCCTGAGTGATGCATACCCTGAGAGTGCGAGTGAGATTTCACCATCAAAACTGGAAGCTATAACAGGCCTTCCACTTAATGCATTAACTCCTCGAACTCGAACAACTTATTGGAGATTGGCAGGTGTTTTGATCTGTCTATTAGAGCTGGTTCTTGGATTCTATTTTGGCATTGATCCCTTGTTCACCCTCATCCCTATAACAATCTTTGCCTTCGCATTTGATCAAATTGCTTTGAAAGGGGCAATCTTCGAAACTCTTTACCGAGCAATCTTTCCTGAATATAAAAAGAAAGTCATAACTCATGAAGCTGGTCATCTTTTGATTGCTTATTTGTTGGGGCTCCCCATACGAGGCGTTGTAACAAACGCCTGGGAGGCAAGGAAGTACCCCGAAATTCAAGGTAAGAGTTTCAATATAATTTCAAACCTTTTAATTTTATTGGTTTGAATTAGGTAGTGCTGGTACAATCTTTTTTGATGAGAAATTCTCGGGTGAATTAGAAAACCAGAAAGTCACAAGAAGTTCACTGGATAGGTTAAGCGTCGCATTTATGGCTGGAATAGCTGCTGAAGCGATAGAATTCGGAGTTTGTGAAGGTGGTGCAGCGGATGAAAAGTCTTTGATATCTTTGTTTACTTCAATTTCTCCTGCATGGAATATTATTCGTATTCAGGGGCAAGCTCGATGGGCTGTTGCTCAATGCATTCTTCTTCTTCGAGAGCACCGTGACTCATTCAAAGCCGTAGTTAAAGCTTTAGAACAAGAAAAAGAATTAGGAGAAATAATCTTTGATATCGAAGCGAATTTACCTTACGAACTACCCGCAACCAGAAGGGTGGAAGAAAAACTCGCTCTTCGGAAGGAGAAGGACAAGGAACTGCTATTTCGAATGATTCAAAAGAAAACATGGAAAGTTGGTGGTATTCAGCCCATTCAAGTTCAACATACTGATCAAGAGACAGGGACGAAACTCATGGAAGCTTCAGAATCTCAAATAGCATCGTCAGAAGCCAATCCACAAGAATCTGAAAAGATAGAAGACTCAGTAGATCTCTTTGCTAAACGAATTGAAATGCTTCAAAAAGCGGTTCAGAGGGGTGATTTAGATGTTAATAGTAAATCATCTGGTGGAGTTTGGTTAAATGGATTAAGTTCTTTACGCAAGCCTTCGGTAGAAGATACAATACGACAATTATTTCAAAGCGACGAAGATAATCGTAAAAGAGGAAACTCCTCTATTATTAGTGAAGATATGACTATCTATCAGCTTTTAGAGACTCATCGAGGATTTTTAATGAAGGAGGTTGAACTACAAGAGAAAGAGGCGGCGGAGAAGGTAAGATAATATGGCTTATCTCTTGAACGATCTAATATTTTCCTTGATTTCAGCTCTCAGTAATTGAAACTAAGCTAATTAACATCAGTAAGTAAAGATTAGGTCAGTTTTCAAGATCGTTATTGTATCCATTTGTAAGTAAGAACGAAAGATGTGCACTTTCGAGTTTATGCACTTTGTGCACCTTCCTTTACACAAGATTTTTCTGACCTTTCTCTCTTTTATTAACAGTTCGGATTTTAGCTGTCAAACTTCAAACAATATGGGTTGTCTTTGCTCAAAGGCATCCGCAAAAGATTTAGATCACAGCCATGCTCGGGAAACTGAAATTTCAAATGTTCTTCATCAATCAATATCATTAAAAAATTCAACGAATAAACTTGCTTCTCTCGCAGAGTTATTCATTACAAATCAATTCGAATCCTTTTCATTATTTCATTGTCCAGCTTCAGAGGAATTATTAAAACGTTGTTGGATTTATAAACGTGGTCATTTAGTTCGGACATGGAAGAAGCGTTATTGTGTATTAGATAAGAATGATATCAACTATTATGTGAAATCCTCTGCTGATCCGCCGTATGGAAAGAAATTGAAAGGAAAAGTTGCACTTTTAGGAGCAGTCTGTATTGATCGAGAGAGTAATGATGGTAAAAATATTGAAGTTGAAATTTATGGTAATGTTGGTGAAAAGGACTTATTTTTCTCTGTTGAAAACACAGAAGAAGGACAGGTATGATTCTTCCATCCAATCCCCACTTCTTCTTTCTTTACCTGGTTCCTCTTCTATCCTTTTCTATTAGAGTTTTGTTCGTATTCTCCAGTGGTCAATCAGGAAAAGTACTTTAACGATGTTAGCAAGAAACATTAAATCCGTCTCATCATCAGGGAAAAAAGATAAGTCAAATCAATTAAAATATACATGCACCCAATGGAAAGAAAATCAAAATTTATTATTTCAAGCTTCAATTGAAAAGCTTTTATCACCACAACTCTATTATATGTTATTAACTGAACCCACTGGACAGATTGTTATGAAACCATGTATATTAAAACTATGGAATATATTTGGTGAAGATTATATACCAAATATACATACCGAAGCGTCGCATATGGGTATCGGATGGCACGTCATTTATCCTAATGATATTGAACAATATAATGGTAAAGGATTACCGTTCTTTACTAATCTTATGAGATTTATATCATTTGATGATATTATTGATATGACATTCCAATATGTTGATGATACTGCTAATGAATGGTTAAAAAAGAATATTAATTATTTACACCATCATGGTAATTTCTCGACCTCTGATAATAACACAAGTACTAATAATAGTAGTAAGAAACAGAAGAAAGAGAATGAACATCCATTAAATGAAGATAATATTTATATGATTATTACATTATTATCAAAATATGATTATAAAATACAGATTCTTGCTTGTTGTTTACATGATTATAATGATTGTTTATTAGCGATACAAAATATTTTATTATTTATACAAGCAAGAACAAAGTTAATACAAGCGAATACATCATCACAGATGAATGAAGGGCAATCAAGCAGTAGGAAAAGTTCTGCGAACATTATGAGTATTCATCAATCCTCTGCTGCTAAAGCTGCTAGTTTAGTATTAGATTAGTTGAAGTGACCTTTGAATGAATGAAAGATGATACCTATAAGACTAAAATACAATTCATCTCCTTCCTCAAATGACAATCTCTTCTTGATGTGTTAGATCACGACTATGAACACCAAGTTCGAGTCCTCCATCTTCCTTATTCATTACGACGAGACTGTTCTCTGCCGTCGCATTTCTTAAAAGAGGAGCAAGCTCCAATTCGACTCTATTTACATCGTCATCATAATGAGTACCTTCATTTGCAACATGCCCTGCAAGGGGATTTTGAACCATGACCAGCGGGGGAAGTCTAACAAGAATAGAAGAAAGTAAATAAAAGGCCATAAAGAAAGTGAACAAGTGATTTGATACCTCATATTATAATTATGCTGAGGAAAAGATTGATCAGGCGTCAATAATTCCGGATTAACTCGAGTAACAGAATTTGTTTCAGAAGGAACAGGAACCATAAAAAAGAAAGGTGAATAATTTCTTGGTCTAAAAGTAAAGGATATCCCAATAATAATTAACCAACTAGTAATTTCAAATGATAATGCTAATATTTCAATAGGAATATCACGAATAAATAATAATTCACAAATAATTTCAATAATAACTAATATAATGAACAAACTTAATAATATGATATACATAGAATATTTTAATGATATTGATTGATATAACTCTTGTAATATACCTATTATATTTAATCGTATTAATTGATTACGTAATTTTTGAATTTCAATCCATCCATTAAATAATATTTGTGAATAAAGAATAAAATAAATGATTGTTGTATAGGTAATCCATTTTGTTGATGGTGCACTCGCAAGTACATCAACAAGAGTAAAACTACAAACTAGGTAAGTGACAGTACTGAAATAAACAAACAACCACTCGGTCACCGTCAATGTTACACGAGTAACCATCCATCCTCGGGCTAGAAGGAACAGGACAAAGAATTGATCTATGCAAAGCAAAGAGTATTAACGGTCAATACAAGAAGACGAAAGGAGAAGAACTAACATGATTCCAGCAACCTTAGCGCTGAATAACTATTCGATGTCGAAGACGTCGTACAATAATATTCTATTTTATTGCAATCAATCCAGAATAAACAAAGAGTGACACATAATCCAACACGTGTAAAATAGATAGAAGTTAATAGTTTAAGAAGCGCCGTGTTGGGCTGATTTTTCACTGAGAAGCATATTCCAAGCCAAATAATTGCAGATACAACCCAAATGCTACCTAAGCAAGCATATATGATTGATAGCCTGCTGTAAGGCCCCTAAATGCTTTCACTTAGTACAAGCTTAGTTATTGAGACGTCTTACCTTCGAAGGTGGCAGTAAAACATATGAATCAGGAATATAGAGGCCACAATTTGTAGTCTTATAAGTACTGCAATCTAAACCGATACCGCACAGACTATTGACCTGATCACAATGAAGACGACACGGTGGGAAGTAAGATGTACCAGAAAAGCGATTCGCTCTAATCGGACAATAAGGGAAGACCGTTGTGCAAGACAGCCAACTAATCGCCACCTCACAGTTGGAACTTGAATGAGATTTTAATGAAAGGAGGTAAGCAGTATAAAGCTGGGCGACTTGGTCTTGTTCTGTTAGTGTAATGGGTTTTCCTGGTTCGTAGGTGGTGAAGGATTGGTCATTGGAATAAAGAGCACCAGCTCCCCAAACCGCAAAATCACAGTAAGAATCTTTCGGCCTGGTATTGTTGTGAGCATTATAACAAGATGAAATATAGTTCTGCAGAGGATTCTGAAGAGTTGCCGATTCAACCCAAGGATGATTCTGATCGTAGAGCCAAACATGGGTTCCAAACAACAAGAAGAATAGTAGAAAACAATTCTTCATCACGCTTCAAATCTCCTTCTGAATGGTAATACTCGTTCTTTCACAAGAACTTAGTTATCAAAGGGAAGAAAGGTCTCTAAGAGTTTTTGATTTCACATTCTCAGATTTTTACAATTATACAGTGCATTGACGAACATCAACATCAAAATTTCCGCATTTCATTTGATGAGTTGTTAAAAAGGTTCATAAGTAGAATTAAAGTCCTGTCTGTGAGCGTTTTGATGACATGGGGGCTATTGTCTCTGGACCAACGAAGTATCCGGCTCCAGAAACTTCAGTTTCCAATGAATCCAAACAGACAACATCCTCCCATCCTGTGAAGTCATTATTTTCAGTGATTTCTTCAGTTACCACGGTGCTTGCCGATCCTACAGATATCTTAGAAAAGCAAAAGATACAAGAGACGATCGCAGATTTTGTAGTAAAGCATTTCTTCTATGCTGTTCCAGTCACCACAAAGAGAAAGTCCGTTATTTCTTCAGTTGGACCATTATGGATTGAACCAGCGATGCATATTGTCGAACAATCACTAGCTGGAAAATTTTCAGACGGAAATGTATGTCTTCCTTTGTTCAGTCTTTCCTTTCTGATAATGCTTTGTTCTGTTAGGATCCTTTGGAGAACTCTCCCACGGGTATTTTAGTAGGAGGGGATTGCTCGCTCAAGATTTATTTCTCTTTGGTTTCGTTAGAATACTATATACCTGGAGATTTTGCGAAGGAAATGCCTTCATTAGTTCGGAGTGGCGATCCTCCGATCTTACCGTCACCGCCAAAAGTTGAAAAAAGCACAGAGAAGAATCTCTACGTCACTTGGAGAAACTCTCTTCCTTATCCTTTAGGATTCATCGATATGGTGGAGGTACAATACCGCCCGATCGCTATTAAAGACGATTTAACTTTGGAAGAGCTGGAGGAAGAGTTGAACTCTGCTGATCTCCAGCAACTATCATCACCTTCAAGAAGATGGAATTCTTTAGTCACTAGACAATTCCATCGAAATAGTTTTTATGAATATTTATTTGATATGTTATCACCGGGTCGATATTATCAGTTTCGCCTTCGATATCATTGTTTGAAAGGTTGGAGTGATTATTCGACCTCCTCTCCTATTTATAACACACTGGCCGCATGTCCGTCCACACCGCATCCCCCAGTCTGCACTACTATCACCAGCAACGCAGTAGAATTGAAGTGGTCCCTCCCTGCGAACAATAATGGTTCGAAGATTCGCGCGTTTGTTCTGGTCGGGAGATCGGTTGGCTACGACGAATACATCGAGCTATATCGTGGCCTGCGAACGTCTTACCTTGCCATCGGTCTCTACCCTGAATTTGCATACTCGTTTAAAATTGCTGTGATTAATGGAGTTGGAATGTCCGAGTTTAGTCACCCTGTCTCAGTTCAAACACCTATGAACTCTGTCTTGAGAGCTGTTCGACGTCAACAGAACAGGCGGCATAGCACTGGAGAGAGTAAAGATCATCAAAATGAGGCTAAACACTCTAATGAAGATGAAAATAGCATTGAAGCACTCTTATGCAAGACAGAGTTGTTAGGCTACACGGAGCAACAGATACAGTTAGGCATAAACTGTCGTGAAGCATGGCATGAATTCTGGGATCCCAAAATCGAGCAATACTTCTACTTCAATACAGTACTTGGATATCGACAATTACAAAAGCCAAAGATTTTAGAGAAGAATCACAAAAATCGTGAAGACAATGAAGGTGCTGCTGAGGAAGAGGAAGATGAAGGTAATGTCCAGGAAAATCCTATTGAGAGACTATTAAATCCAAAACAATATCAAAGGAATAAGTTAAAAATTGATGAAGATAAACCTAATGGAAGTAATGAACTTGGTGCTTTAGAAAACAATTTAGAATTCAGAAAGAAGCGATATAAATTCTTGCAAGATTTACATCGTCATCGGAGAGTGACGATCGATTCTTTGATCAAGTCAAAGATGCCTCATACTCTCCCACCTCGATCTTCTTTTGATTCTTCATTGCCATCGCGACCCGCAACTTCATCAACTTCGTCTAAGAACGAGATTACCAAGATTGATCTTCATAGAGAGTTAATCTTACAAGACTTTCATCACTGTCTTTCCACTGCTATTCACTCCAATGCAAGAGGCTCCTTTAGCAGTGGCGGGCAGGTAAATCTTAATAATAATTCATTATTGTTCCTATTGAAAAGATTTAAAGTGAACTTCTACAACGAAGAAGGAATTGACTCAGGTGGACTTAGTAAAGAAACCTTTCTTTTGTTAAGCAAAGAAATTGTCAAATATGTGAAAAATGATCATCGAAAATGGATGGATTATACAAAAGGTTTTAAGCCACATGATCTATTACATCCGCATCAAAAGAAGTTTGCTTATTTAGAAGATGATGATGAGAATAATGTCGTCAAGGAGAAAGTCGAAGAAAATAATTCCACATTAAGCAGTGAGAAAGGTTATATTGATGGTTTGTTCTTTTGTTTTGATTATAGCAGTAATCACTCTGCTCCTCCTTCGATCCCTCCATCTTACTTGGATAATGAATTTCTCACACCTGCTCAACTCGGTGCTGTGGTTGGTATATTGATAGGTAAAGCAATATTAGATGGTCATCTTATGGAGTTTCCCATATCCACAACTTTAATCCGTTATCTTATTGGAGAAGTTCAAACATCGTTTGTTGATCCAACTCTAATTATGTCAACCACATCTCATGATTCAAAGATATCAAAGGAACGTATTTATTCTTATATTCATGCTCTCTTAAAAGAACTGCAAAATATTGATGTGGAACTACACAATTCTCTTAAATGGATGTATGAGAATGATATCACCGATATTATTGATGAAACTTTTACTATCCAAAAGAAGATTCCCTCAACTGGTAACGGTAGTAAATCAGAATTACAGACGATCGCACTTTGTCCAAACGGTGAAAATATTGCAGTCACAGAAGGTAATAAGAATCAATACATTTATCTCGTGCTTTTATATAAATTTAAATATTCCATTAATGATTTCATGGAACCATTACTTCATTATTTCCATCAAATGATTCCATTAGAGCTTTTAAAACAATCGTCGCATCAAGTGAATGTTTATGAGTTTTATCTTTTAATCAATGGAAAGAAGACAATTAATATTGAAGAATTAAGAGCATATTGTATTTATGAAAGTGTTACGAATAAAGCCTTTGAAGCGGATCATCCAAGTAACGGCATTGATGATGAAGAAGAACTGTTTTTATGGAATGAAACAAATCCTATTGTGATGTGGTTATGGAGAATTCTTCGAGAGAGTAGTGATGACAATAAAAAACTGTTTTTACAATTCTTTACGGGGACAACATGTATTCCTTTAGATGGATTCAATCCTCCGATCACTATTGTCTATGGTATTGATATGACGAAGAATAGTTTACCCAAGGCTCACATCTGCTTTCATCAATTAGTGTTACCAAAGTATGATTCCTTCGAAAAGATGAAAGAGAAGGTTCTATTTGCCATCCATAATACTAATTCTTTTGGTTTCTCGTAGGAAGTTACAGTGTATTTGTTATTGTGTGTTTGTGTTGGCAGTGATCACCCCACAGCTTATTCTATGTCGTTTATTGTTTGTTTGTATTTGGTGGATTAGATTGTTTGTCTATTCATGTTAAGCTGATTATTGTGTGAGTAGCTTGGGGTCGGGAAGTTATTTGATTATTAGTTAATACACTGTGACTACTAAACTTACTAGAAAATTACCGAATAAAAAAGTGTGATACGAAGTTGCGAAGATTGAGAAACAAATGATTTCTTCTTCAGATTCTTATGAACAAGTATATACAGTTGAAAATGACTTTAGGCACGTT
>VFQN01003843.1_pt1 | contig 20623 bp, 36 predicted proteins | sample 3512371 | NCBI WGS metagenome assembly VFQN01 (sample SAMN10412370, study PRJNA504923) | tailings metagenome | isolation source: Replicate 2 from Balatoc abandoned mine | place: Philippines: Itogon, Benguet | collected 2017-08-28
GCAGGCACCTGCCACCGGCACGCCTTCCCTGTGGGTCCGGGCAGACCACACAGGCGGACGAGGACTGGAATCTCGCCCGAGGTAGTGGATGGCGAGTGCCGCTTCAGTTAGGCTGGTGGGGCGCTGTGCTGGTGGCGGTTTGTTTCAGGTGGCCCGGACCGCGCCAACGTTGGTGCGAGCTAGTATTGTGTCATGCGCGAAAGGGATGGCAGCGGACTGCTGTTGGGGGGCCGAGGGGCCAGCAGTCTCGGTCCCTTCGGAGCTTGTTGTTTAGGCAAAGCGCTCGGGAGGCGTACATGGCTTACTGGTCTGCCGTCGTGTCGAGTAGCCCTCATCCTGCTCTCTATGACCATTCTAGCAGGCGCAAGGCGTGTCGGCTCCAACCCCAGACCCCATTGGCAGTACTTGGCACGTCAGGATTCACATTGCTGCTACTCTTGGCGCTGAACGCACCGCGTCGTATGTAATGGCCTCAACTTCAAGGCTTTGTGTTTAGCCGGGTTAATATGTAATGGCTTCATAATGGCTTCCGCGTTGGATGTTTTGGGGCCCAACAACTGGGCTACACCAGGCTAGACACGCGCGCGGCACCAGCATGGGAAAGCTGCTATGGTATCAGTTGTCATGCCCGAGCTTGCACGACTGGATAGTAGCGCCACATAAGGCTGAAGATTGACATTCTGCCCTGGCCAGCAGAAAGTAAGTCCCCCGTGCCATACCCCGCAGCAACCGCAAGCAGCGTTTAGTTGTGTGGTTGCAGGGGGGTTGATTACAGGGGGTCCATGTCAGGGAGGCAGTGTATCATGTTTCCCAGCACACGACCTGACACGACGTTATGTAACTGACGGTGGGTGGCGGTATGGTCGCGGTCGGGTCACGCAGGGTCTCACTGGATCCAGTCAACAGGGTGCCAAACCCACAACGAGTCCTCCAATGCTCGTGGAGGACAATTGGGTGCATACCGCCCGTTATGTACAGTGTCCACTCTCGCGCATCATGCACAATGCAAATGAAATAGCAGGGACCAGCTTCACGTGTCATCCAAGCTGACGCCGCATGAACCTTGCGAACGCCAGTCCTTGTCACATGATATCACGTATGACACCTAGCCTTTTATATGCGTGGGCGCCCAACTCCAATCGACAGCCCGTACATGCAATCGGATGGCCCGTAACCACGCTGACCAAATGCAACCGCGCGCTTCTTAAGTGATGGGTCACTCGTACTTCCGTACGGCAATGCCCATCTGTTGAATATATTGCGACCGAACGCACGCGGAGCGGCTTGCCCCCACCCCCACGCCGAACCCCCTCTCCACAATCATCCCATACTCGCTCGCACTAGCGTGCAGGCAGCGACAGCAGCTCCCCAGGCCAACGGCCCAGCAACGCAGAACCCCACTGCGCCTGTTCCACGTCAGTCAAGAGTGCGAACACGTTTGCTTCGCAGCAAGCACCATGCACACGCGTTCTAAGGCAACCGCCCTCGCTCACACAGCGCCCATACGTTCACGCACGCGTACACCGCCGCAAGCAAGCACGTTCTTTGCCCACAACCTCCTACCCCCGCACGTCCGCGCCTGGTCCTGCAAACCCTGCTACCCCCTTGCTACCCCACGGGCACCGCCCCCACAACCCCTCACAGGCCTTTTACCGCTTCCGTTCCTTTGCCGCTCGGCGGTTACACCCTCGCAGCCACTTGGCCTGCTGTGCATTGCTACCGCGCTACCCCCAGCGCCACGCCGTGCAGCATCTGCGGCGGCCCACCTATCCCCCCGCCCTGCTGCCCGGCCGCCGCCACCGCCGCATGTGCCGCGTGCCCCATCTGCCCCACGTTGCTCATGCGGCCCTTGAGCCGGGCCAAGCGCTCGTTGAGGGGCGGTTGGACAGGCGGTTGGGGCGGCGGCGCGTCGTAGCCCCCAACGCCGCGCCCCAGGTCCGAACGGTTCCGCTGCAGGCATGGGCAGGGCGCATTGGGTACACGTAAGTGGGTCTAGAAACACGGCAGCAGCAACCTGCAACAGGATGCTGGGGACAGGGGGCGGACCAAGGTATCCGCCGTCGCCTTTGTGACATACTTTCGGCACGACAACGCCCAAGTATACTACGGCCACCCTCAAAAGAAAGTAACGGATATTACGCACTCCACCTCCAGATGTCGCGCCCCTTCCCCAGCCCCCTTGACGGCTTACCTGCAGCCCTGGCGGCGCCCCCTGGCCCTCGTACTGCCCATCATCCCCCTCGTCCCCCCGCCCCTCCTGCCCCACACCGCCATTCGCCACGGTGTGCCGCCGCCGGCCGTACCCCCGCCCCTCCAGCCCCCCTATGCCCGCCTGACCCCCGTTGGCACCGCCTGCACCACCCCCGCCGCCAGGAGGGAGCAGCGGAGGCATGTCCGCGAGCGGCCCCACGCCGCCGCCGCCACCCGCCCCAACGTAGCCCCCCACACCCTGCCCCGTATCCGACCGCCGGCCATTCCTGGGCGGCAGCCCCATGATCCCAAGCGCAGGTGCAGCCCCCTGGTTGGCAAAGGCGCTCTGCCCCACGCCTCCCCCTCCCTCTCCTGCTGCTCCTGCTGCTGCATGCCCTGCACCCCCGCCCGGCACTTCCCCCAAATCAGCCGGAGGGACCAGGCGGTGCTGCCCCGCCCTGCGCCCCGACTTGATGTGTGTTAGCTGCGGCTGGCTGGAGGCGTTGGCTGGGGGCGGTGCTGGCGCAACGGGCGGCGTTGAGGTGGAGGTGGAGGGCAGCGGAGCAGAGCCCATGGAGCCGAGGTCAGACACGGGTCCGGCGCCGGGGCTGACTGCGCCGGGGCTGTATGAGGGCGCCCCCGGAGACTCCGCGGGACCCACTGGGGAACGGGGGAAGGGGAGACGGAGGGCAGGGTTTGGGCCAGGGGGTCTCGGGGCAGGCGGGAGTAGGGGTGCTGGTACCACGGCGGCTACTGGCTAGGTACCAAAACGGGCGGCAGCCACAGTGCATGTCGCAAGGGGTGCCCACGAAAGGGAGTTGCGGAGGGGTACGCGGAGGTACAAGGGCCTGTGGGGATGCGCATCTTGGGTTAGCATTGCACTCACTGGGTATCCGCCGCCTCCCTTTGGCCGCCGCCGCCCCCGCGTTTCCCTGCGCAGCCGCCGCCGTCACCCCATGCCCCTTCCGCGCTGCCACCGCCGCCGCCGCCGCTCCCACCGCCGCCGCCGCGCCGCCGCCGCCCACATCGCTCGGCCGCCGCCGCACGTTGGCTGGGTGGCTGTGCCCCCTGTGCCCGCCGTTCCCCGGCCCGCCGTACTTGTGGTGGGGCACGTGCCCCCGACCCCGCAGTGGGGACTTGTCGCTCCTGACGGACGCGTTGTCGTCGTCGCTATCGTCCACGCCGCAACCGCCGTCGCTGGGGTCAAGGAACGCAACAGCACATACCGGTAAATGAGCAGGACGAGAAGTGAGGTACGGTCTTGTTGATCAGGGCGCGTGACCCGACGCTCGTGCAAAGCCATGCCGGAGTCCCAGTATGGTACCTGTAGGTGTGCAGTAGGATGAGGTGCAGGATATACCAGTAGGCGTGTGCAGCGGATGCCTAAAGCTAGTCAAGTGAGCACCCCTGCAATATCGGTGTTTCTCAGATGTATGGGGTCTGCAAGATGTACTTGGCTGGCATTGGGGTTCCGAGCTCAGTGCCGCAAACCATACCGCCTGTTGCAAGCACACCGTGTGCGACGGGTTCCAAAATTGACAGCGCCCATCAGTCCTTTGGGCCTGGCGTACTGTCGCCCAGCCACAGGCGCAAGTACGGAACGTACGTGTCCCGGTGCACACAGGCTAGCATGCGTCCCACCACGCACCTGTGGTATGGGGAGGTGTCGGCGGACGCCGAGCGGCCCACCTCCATGTGGTCAGCCTGTGAGGGCGCGGGCCACGCGCGGTACCTGTTGGGAGGGGGAGCGCGGGGGGGTAGAAGGCACAAGGGCGTATGCGTAAGACGTGTGGAAACCGTGTAAGGCGTCATGAAGGAGTTACGGAAACGCTGGCGTGCTGGGGTATAAGGGGCACGTGGGTTAGGCCCAGCTGGTGTAACGGATATGTAACTGCACAGCTGCTGCATCCCTGTCCTAGGTCCGAGCAAGGCTGTGCGAGCAATGCAAGTAATACCTGCCACCGCAACAGGCAAGCACCACCTATGTAGGGCAGGTTCGCATGGTGCGTAAAAGTTACAACCAGCGCACGACCCTGCGTGCATGGCTCGCCGGCGCGAGCATGTGCAACGGTACCGCGCACCTGAGCTGCCGCTGCGCCCCACGCTTGCTGCCCCCGCCCGCGCCCCTGCCGTGGCCCTGGGCCCCCGCTGCCTGGCCCAGCGCCACAGCCAGCGTGAGGTCGGGCGTGGCGCGGGGGTTGTCGGGCAGCCCAATCTCCTGCTTCACGGCCTGCGGGGAGGGTGCACGCGGGTGTGGGCGGTGGTTGCAAAAAGGGTGGAGAGGAGCGGTGTGGGGGCGTGGCCTGGTGTGTAAGCACCACGGGCCTTCCAAGGCAGCGACCTGGGCTGCGGTGCCTCGTTCTCGCTGTCCTTCTCCCTCCTTGACCAACCGCCAAGAGAATCCTCCTACGCACAGACCCTCAGACCCACAAGACACCCCGACGCACATGCCAACCGTGTGAGCTGTAGCATAGACGGCAAACAAGGCCTAGATGCACTTGTGCAGCTACTGCACACCAGGGGTTGGCACCCGTGGTGCACTGCACACCCGAGGGTGCACCCGTACCGCCACTACGGTATCGGCTACTGCGCACCCGGGGGTGCACGCGCCACGCACCTTGAGCGCCTCCGACAGCGGCACGGGCCCCACGGTGGGCGGCCCTCCGTCGCCCCCCAGCAGGCCGTCCATGAGGATGCCCTCCGCGCGGGCAACCTCCAGGATCCTGGATTTTAAGGAAGAAGAAACGAGCAAGAGGTATGATGCTTGGCGGTTGGAACCTGCACCACGGCACCATGCCACTAAGACAGCGTGGTCGGGGCAGGCAGGGCAGTACGGTGAACTGCGGGCCGAGCCTGTTGCATGCTACGTTGCAGGACAGTGAGACGAACTTGCTGCGACTATTTGCCAGACCGGTTCCTGTACTGAGCTGTCACCTCGCGGCGGGAGGGTCAAATCGCTGCCCGTGTCACTGGTCTCGCGCCCGCGCCCCTCCCCCACTTATCTTACTACTCCACACAGCACCGGCACTTTGCTTTGCCCGCACCTGTCGCGCGGCAGGCCGCTCTTGTCGATGATGGTCCACAGGTTGCCGATGACCTGCCGCTGCTCCGATATGATCTGGTCGCGCACAGCCATCTGGAACTTGAGCTCCTGCAGGTGCAGCGCCTGGGGGGAGGGAGCGCAGGCAGGATGGGACTCTTTGGGGGTCCGGGAGGAGGCAGGACAGTCGGCCAGCAGCGGATGAGCGGATAAGCTGGGGAGTGAGGTGTATGTCAGGGCTCGAGTGGGAAAGGGAAGGAGTTGCGCGGGGCTGTATGGGGTACTTTTGCAGGTTTGGGACAAGCCGCCTGCACAACCAAGCCAACGCAGCCTTGTTCGGTGGGCCCGTCTCAAAGCGACGCAGCAGCTTTCCTGCTGCCGCGGTTTGCGCCAGATCTACAGGCCCACCCACACCAACACACCGCCACCATCAAAAGCACTGACCCTCCACCCCTCCGCTGCTGCCCCCTCGCACGCGTACCCCCCTCTCACGCCCGTGGACGTCATCCCCCCTTCCTTGCCGCCCTGCTGTTACCCCCCGCCCCCCTACCTGCAGCCTGAACGTGGACAACAGGTTGAGGAAGGCTGCGCTCTGGTTGGAGTCCACGATGGACTGCACGCGCCCCTGGATGTCGCGGCGGGCCACCTCGTTGGCACTGATCTCGGCCTTGAAGCGCTCGCGCTCGCGGTCGTTCTCGCGGGTGGCCTGGGGAAACACGTGAAACACGCGAAGATGTGTAAGGCGTCAGGGAGTGTGACGTGAGGGACATGAGCTGGCGGTAGCACGTGGGTCATACACTGTCAGGTACTAGCTTTTCATGTGGCGGAAACTGGTCCTGCAAGACGATGGGTGGTTGTGAAAACGAATGGGGTATAGGGATAAAGCGTAGCACTGTGGCAAAGACGCCGGGACGAGGCGAGTATGGTGCCGGTGGTGCTCCTGCTGGTAGCCTGGCTTCGGAGGAGGCGCAGGGTACCAACGGTGCGGCTAAGTGGTGAAGGCGGAGGCAGCAGACGTGTGGGCTTCCGGCGCCGGGCCCCATCCACTGGGCCTGGGGCTGAAGCAGGCGTGGAGACCCACAACATGCTGCAAGTGCGTGTGTGTCTTAGGCCCAGGAACACCCACCCACCTCGAGCACCTCGGCCCGGCGCTCCCTGGCCTCGGCGATGTCCTTGGCGTTGCCCTTGCCTGCGGCGGGGGGCACGCAGTGCAGGAGGCACAACAGCAGCCAATTAGAGTTAGTTGTGGATGGCAGCACGCGCACAAACTCGGTAACCTAAAAGACAAGCGTGGGTGGCAGTAGTCCACATCCATGTTCAAGTATACTTCACGCCCCCCGCCCAGGGGAGCGGGCACGTGGGGTCCACTTGGGGTCTCCCCTGTACCCCGCACTTGCCTGCCTCCAGGAACTCGTCCAGCTGCCCCAGCTCGTGCTTGTTGTACAGGTTGGCGTCCTCGATCTCGAACAGCGCCTTCTGCAGGTTGATGCGCTCCTCGATGTTGTCGTTCATCTGCTCAACGAGCCTGGGGGGATGGGAGGCGAGAGAGCGTGGCGGTACGTTAACGTGCGATACGGGGCACAACCACCAAACGGTGATGTGCTTGGACTGACAGTCTTACTGCAACAAGTACCTGTCCAGAAGCACCAAAGGCAGGCTGGTCGACGTAAGGTTGCATGCTGCTGCCCGGCAGCACACTCACTTCCCGATGAGCACCAGCAGGTCCTCCTCGGAGCTACGCGCCCCCCGGGGGCCCTGACCCACGGGTCGGGCTGCCTCGCGCTCCACCAGCTGGGCCCTGTGGGTTGAGGGGTAACCGCAGAGCGGCAAAGTGGGGTGAGCGGTGGTCGTGATGAGGGTTTCCCTTCACAGCGCAACGAGTCGCCGTGGAGGCTGTGTACTGTGAACGGTTGGTGGTTATGGTACCGGTGTGGTAGTTCAGGGTCTACGGTGAATGCCCGTTGGCGGGTGCGGTGGTTGGCAGCACATGCATGGTGGCCCCGCTCAGGACGCTCGGCCTACTACTATGTACGATTGGGGCCATCCTTGAAGCCCCAAACGCCTGCCAGCAGCCGCACCTGAGGTCCTGCACCTCCGTCTGCAGGTTGTCTGCGGGGCGGGCGCGGACGAGACGGTAAGAGATCCATGATGTAAAGGGATAGGGGCGAACGTGGAAAGCGATGATGGATGGTGCATATGACAAGGCCACACCGCGCGGTACTGCAAGGCTAACCACTTAAAAGACGCCAGGACAGCAGACGTCAGGTGGGTAAGTAGTTGCAAAACCGGTACAGTGAAGGTCAGGGCGTTTCCTGCCAGTGACGGCAACCCTGCCTTCCGCCCCCGGTCCCCAACCTTACTTCATTCCAGGCTCCCGCCCACCCCCTTTACGCAATATGCCCTGGTGACCCATTAGGTGCAGCAACAGCCAACAACCCACCGCGCACCCGAACCCAAGCTCCCCACCCCTCGCGTTTTACGCGTACCCCATAGCACCCCACAGCAAGGCACGCCCTTATACCGGTGCCTCTGAATTTGCGTTTACCCTTCAGTACCGGCAGCCTCGTCCCACCTTTCCCACGGCGCTTCCACCCCACGCCCCACCCAGCCTGCCCGCCTCCCTCTGCTCCCCCGCCTCCCCTCCAGCACCCCGCAACCCCCCCCCCCGCCCCACCGATGATCTTCTGGTAGTCCGCCACGTGGCTCTCCACGGTGCCCACGTTCTGCACCACGTGCGTCTTGATCTCCTTGGCCCGGTCCGCGTACTTGAGCGTGTTGATGGAGTGGTGGTACTGGTCGGAGGCGGCGGACACGGTGGCAACCATGGCGGTGCGGCTGTTGCCGGACAGGCCGTCCTGCAGGGTGAAGGGCAGCAGAAGCAGGTTACAGGGGTTCAGCAGGTTAGGATAGGTGCGGCGGGTTACGAATCAGCAGGTTAAGGTGGCAATGCACACGTTGGCCCCTCCACCCTCCGGTGCATACCAAGAACGCAGCCTCCACGTGCCCCGGCCCTCCCACATGCCCTCCCAGCTCGCTCCCTGCCAACCCCTAACCCACACCCAGGTGGGTCGGTCACCCACCTTGAGCAGCCGCGTGAGCTTGCTGTTGCGGTAGGGCACGTAGCTGGCCGCCTTGCCCGCCTTGCCCAGCGCGTTGATGCAGTTGGCCAGCGCCAGCAGCGAGCGGTTGATGTTGGCGCCGTCGCGCAGCTTCTGGCCCGCGTTGTTGGTCTCCGCGGCGCGCTCGCTGCCAGCCAGGTCCACCAGGCACAGCTTGCCGCGCAGCTGTGTCACCTGCAATGCACGGTACAACGCGTGCCAGAAAATCAGGCGATTGAGTGCGTTGGAGTGCATTTGAGCGCAGCCAGGTCTACCAGGCACAGCTTGCCAGGCAGCTGCGTCACCTGTGTGGGTACCGGTGCACTGAATTGGGTGAAGGACAGGACAGGCGAATACCGGTATTGTGCGTTGTCAAGAATGAGGGCAGCCGCGTCACATGTGTGGGGTAATGGGAAGGCGCGTAAGGTGCGTAAGGTGTGGGGAAGGGGAATGTGTTTGGCATCGATGGCAGGTGGGCCAGTACACGTTAGTGGTTGCGTGCGGCTGGGGGCACTTTAGCTCGGACAAGCATGGCCGTGCGATGTGGGTCATACATAATGTTCGGGAACGTGTATGGGCGCTACACACGCCGAACTGTTGGGCACCCGAGGCTCGCATTGACCTCACCTTGTAGTGATTCTTGGGCGTGCGCTTGACCGTGATCTCCAGTACCTGCATTACGCAGAGGCCAACAGCAGGCCAGCAGGGGTGAAGGACTAAGACATATGCGCACGTGCACAAGGGCGTGGCGCTGGTTGCACGCGAACCGTAACCGCGATGCACCCGGCCGGTCGCTGCGCATGGCAGTGCTCCTACTCTACGGCGCTCAGAACAACATGCGGCTTAATGCGATGCCACCCACCGCATGCGAGCGTGATGACGAGGCGTTGGCGTCCGTGGCCTCCGTCTTACGCCGCCGGTTGCCCTCCTCCAGCAGCGTCTGCGCGGCGATGGACGGGGAGACAGGCATCAGCAGAGGGCAGGCGGCAGGGATCACCTTGAGTAACGCGCGGATCAATTGCCTTGTGTGGGCAAGAGCACGTGCAAGGGAACGTAATACAAATGTGACTTTGGTCGATATGACGCACCAGTGAGCTCACGTGCACCACAGGGTAGGCCCCACAAGTGGCAGCAGCTAGGGCAGAAACGCAGCCTGCATTGGTGCTGCCCAAGGCGTCGCCCCAATTAGGAGCCCTGCCGCCCCACCATGATTTCCGACGGGCTGTCCACTGTGATGTGTTTTAGCCCCGCCACCACCACCCCCAGCTCGGGGTCCTCCCGCAGCTCCAGGGGCGACGAGGAGCGGACCAGCAGGTCGTAGATAACCTGAGGGGCGGTGGTGTGGTGCGGTTGATGCATGTCACATGTGGAGGAGCGGTGGTGGGGTGGAGAGGTAAATGCGCTTCCAGGTCAGTTTGGGCACGTGGGGCACAACTCCAGCTAGCAGCGCATAGGCGGGCCGGGGTGCACACGCAGCTCCCCCCACATCCCCACCCGGTACCTGCACATACGGTGTGCGAGTACCACACCACCTGTTGAAACCACTACAGCTCCCTCGATAGTTTACGGACAAGACAGAGCAACGGCACACCTCGTTGTGCACCTCAGGCAGGTCGTGTGTACTGGCATGGCAGCGCATGACACAGTTACCAAACGCCGCTCGCACAGACCCACACACACCCCTGCACGCCCACCTCGTTGTACACCTCCAGGTAGCTGCACGTGACTGTGAGGTCCTCCCCGCGGTGCACGGTGTCGCGGTCGGCAAAGATTTTCTCCAGGCACAGCACCATGAGCCCGGGGTCGTTCGGGGAGCCCACCTGGGGAATGGGGCAACGCGAGGAGTAAGAGGGGTGGTGTGGGTTGTGACGGCATGCATGGCGAGCACCAGACACTTAGAAGTGCCAGTGTCAGAAGCAGGATTTGCATGGGATACTGCGGGTGACGGATGGCGGAGCCTGTCCGGGTCGTGCAGGGGTGCCACACGTGTGCGTGGCACACGCGTCGTGTGCTTGCGTTGCATGGAGGCGCCAGCCAGCCGTGCAGCTGTGCCGGCTCTTGGGGACCGCTGCGGACTGCATCCGATGGGAGACAGGGCGCCTGGAGAGTCCATTCGGGGGCGAGTGAAGCTGAGCTGCATCCCATTCCACGAGGCGCCCAGCAGTCTGCCTGCCCTGGCACGTGTGCATGCCACGCCAGCCAGACCAACCCGCACTGCCCCGCTCACCATGGTGTACGTCTTGCCGCTGCCCGTCGCGCCGTACGCAAACACCGTGGTGTTGATGCCCTGGCGAAGGAGAGGGACAGGGCACACACAGCCGACAGCAACTGGTGAGTATCCGCCCAAGGGTAGCCCTCAACAGACAGATCGCCCATGCATAAGGCCCAGAGACAAGCGCTCATCGCGATTTAATAAGCGGTTGGCAGGTCCAGGCCTGTCGTACGCCCCAGCGACACCACAAATGACGTGTCCAGCCTGCCCCCATGTCCCTCTCTGCGCCATCTGCTCCGCACACGCAGTCCCGCACCTGCAGCACGCCGCCCACCAGGTCCCGCACCGTCCCGTTGTACACATCCCGGTTGGTGCACTGCGGGGCAGGGAGAAGCACTCAGGTCATATGCACAACGGGAGACGAAATGCAGCTGACAAGTTTGGTAAGGCCAGGCAGCTCCACAGGATCGACGGGCTACGCTGCTATGGCTGGATGCATTGGGTGCCCTGAAGTCCTCAGGGCCCAGTGCGGGCCACGGATCCCGCGCCCAGAGTCTTGAGCGAGGCCCTCTGCGTATGCTTTCGCCCGCCGCCCAACGCTGTCCTCCCTCTTGCCCTGCCTCCAGCCGTAGACCCTCGGATACCCCAGTCAGGCGCCCCACCGTGGTGAGCATTCAAGCAAAGGCAACCCGCGTGGCCTGCGCACGCCCCAGCCCACTCGGCACGAGCTGCTGAAGGCCTGTGGCAGTACAGCCAAGACTGCGGCTGGAAAGGCCCAAGGTGTCTGCCGCCGCGCTTCAGCCCACGCCCGCTGTACCACCAAGCACGTCCAGGGCAGCCTGGCACACCGCCATGCGCAGCGGCAAGGCGCGGTAAGGGCTGCCTGCACGCCGGCGCCGCAGTGCTGCTGTGCAACGCTTGCGGTTGCTGTGGCATGGCTCAAATGCAGCCCAGCCCCATGCGCGCCGGGGAGGCAGCTATGCAGGACAATGGCTGCTGCAGTCTCAGCCTGGCGCCCCGCAACCTCTCCGTGGCCGCGCCTCTCCGGCTATCTCCCGAGACCGCCACGGGAACCCCTGCGGCTCCCACCGCCCACGCGTGCCGCCATCGGTCCAGACCCTGCACATGGCCGCCGGCTGCTCCCCTGCCCGTGCTGTGTGGTCCCGTACGACGCCAGCCGCTTGCTCACTGCTGCATCTGCTTCGCTGCTTCGCCAGAGCCAGCGCAGGTTGCGTGTGAGGTGCTGGTGTCCTGAGGCCCCGGGCCTGGCTGTAGGCGCGAGCCCCTCGGGGGCAATCATGCAGCGAGGGCTGCCGCCATAACCTGGCCCCATGTCCCGTGTCCTGGTGGTTCCCGACGATTCTCCAATTCGAACTCTGCCTCATATTCGTAGCTGCCACCGTAAACCGCCAGCCGCCGACTCAGCCATTCCATGCTACTTGCCGCCCGCACAACCCTTTGCCACGGACTCACGTTAACGCCAAAGGCTATGTCGAAGGTAAACCGCTTCTCCTTGGTGCGGTTCTGCACCTGGTCCAGGTAGTCCTGCGTGGGTTAGGTGGGGCAGCACACGGAGGATATGTTTGAGCGTGCCATGCAAGCACGTCAGCGCACTCCGGGTTAGGGGAGGGCGTCAGCTCCTCACTGGACTCCGTGGGAACCTCAGCACACATACAGGTGCCGTTGGAGCGGCGCATGGCAGGTTCTCCAAGTTGGGCTGTAGGGGTCCTACAGACGGCTCAGACCGTGCACCCATAGGCCGTCAGCCTGCCCAGTTGGGTTACTAAGCCGGGCCACACGCCACAGGCCTGGAGGGCCTTGGGAGCGGAGCCCATAACCCAGAGGGTGCCAATGGCCCTACGCGGAAAATCCAGGGCATAGGCTGGCGTAGGCCTACCTTGTTCTCATCTGGGTCGAGGACGATCACCACCCGGCCGTCAATGACGCGGATGATGTCTTTCCGGCCGCCCTTGGCGATCTCAGCGCGGATCAGCGGCCGCACCCGTATCCCCACAGTGAGGGTGGATGCTGTAGCCGATGGAACATACTGCGTAGGGATGACGGGAGAGCTAAGGTGACATGGTTGTAAGTGAAGTTCAGTTCGTGGGCGAGGCCATATGAAGGGGGGGGCGGGATTTGGCATGTGGGGTGGGGTGATTGGGATGGGCCCGACCGGCAGGTGTGTTGCGTCCGGTGACTCGCTGCACACGGTGCATGATTGCATGCGCCCGTGCCCTTACAACAGCCTCAGAGGCAATTCGGTAAGTGCCGCGCCCAGGGGCCAGCTCCAGCCTTGCTTTACTGCACGGCTGTTTATGTCCGTGTGGGTACTCCCAAAGCGGGTGTTCGTGTGAGTACTCCCAAAGCTGTCGATAGGCATCTTCACAGTAGCATACCAGCACCCTGAATGCTATGGTACTAAGCAGCCAGGCCAGATAACACTGTGGGTGTTGGGTCCGCAGGGTCCCGCTCGGACGCAGCAGCATGCCTCTTCAACGAGTCTTGCCGACGGCGCAGGACTAGTTGTCATATTGTTCTACTTATGTGATTCCATCGTATGTAAAACATGGTATACGTAAACCGGCCTGCAAGGCCGGCTTCAGTAAACCTGCTACAATGTTGAACACGTTCCGCGCGAACAGGCTATGGATTACAACCTACCCGAGATGCATCTACTACACTGCTGAGCTTTACAGGTGCTCGCTCCGGCCCAGGCATCCCTGTGTAGATAGGACGCTAGACCTCCGCGGCTCCTTGCGCTGTCCCGGGCACCCTGCCGCTGTGAGTATTTTCTCGCCTACTTAGTCCATTTTTCACATTGTGACAGCTAGTGGGCAACATGGCCGGGAGGGTATACGCGCGCGCATGCACCGTTATTTTATTGCAACAAATTTGTAACGTGCAGTGTAGGAGCGACGGTACACTGCGCTTCTTCACTGTAGTATTCATATGCAGCCCCATCCGCGCAGTCAACGGCGGTGCCTGCAACGAACGGCGTACGGCGGTACGAGCCCTTGGTACGAGTACCGTAGTGTGGGCAGGCCGCAGGCGCCACAGGCAGGGTCATAGGCAAAGAGCAATCCGCGGTGCACACATGTCCAAGACAATAGCCACGCTTGCTAGGGCGTTGGTCTAACGCGCATGCGCACAGCTGACGCACACGCCGCGCCGGCACGTGTGCACAGCCTGCATACGTATGCCTTCCCAGACATCTCCTTGCCATCTGTAAAGCCTTACCGTCACGTGTGCCCAGTCGGACGCCACACGTCCAAGAAGGCTGGGTCAACATGCTAGCAGGTGCTCCGTCCAGGCAGGTCCAGGTGCTGACAGCCTTGCAACCCATGACAGCCTCACAGGTATTTGGGGGTGCGACCCCTGCAGACCCCTGCGACCCTTTATGGCCTAAGCAGGCCTAAGCCATACGGTAGGGGTCTCGGGGGTTGGGGGTGTATTGGGACGGATACTAGGCTTAAACAGCGACCGATTGGGGCCTATATCCTTGGAAGCGGGTCCGAGTCAGGCCTGGTCCGAGTAAGGCCAGGTCCATGTTTGGAAGACGTAGACCTGCATAGACGGGGAACTGCTGTCACAACGTGTACCATACTGGCTGTCCTTCTGCCATCCATGCTTGCTACCTGGCTGGAGATGAGCGGTGTCTGTTGAGTACAGGACCTATTCGCTCTTGGTGCTCCTAGACGGTTGCAGACCGTTGGTCACGCACATCGTCACATCGTCGCGTAGTGGCGATCTCTGGTGTTGAACGAGAATAGTTGTACCTTCATTTGCACTACACTGAACTGCTGCTTGTCAGCTAGCTTTGTCTGCAGACCGTCAGCTTGCAAGTCTCTGCCGACACGCACTGCAGAATGAGGCAAGCGCTCGTGAGCCCCTCACAAAAGACTGCTAAACAGCAGCAATTGAGCGCCAGGTCATGCGCATTGCGTGTAAGCAAGAATGCACCCCGGGTCCGGGCCGCTGGGCATGGCGAGCATGCGAGCGCCGGGACGGTGGCGCCGCTGCAGCAACGCCGCGCCCTTCTCCTTAGCGGGGTATCTCTTCTGTCGTCTACAGTGATGCCGAACGTGGCGTCTGCTGGGATCCTTGACGGTGGGCTCACTAACGCGCCTTGCACGAAGTCTCTAGCTGGGTGCCTTGGCTGGTGCCCGGCCGTGGCTGGCAAGCCTGACCCACACGCTCGCTAGGCTGCATGGCTCCAGGACTTGCCAGACAAGTGGCATAGCGAGCGTACACAACTTACAAGCGTTGTTGTTGCATGTTGGCGTGCTGTCCGCGCTGTGGTTGCCTCCCGCACTGGGACTGGTTTGGCAGCAGGGGCCCTGTGTTCCCCTGCATCGGGTGGTGCATCTCCATTTTGCAAAATGATGACAACCCTTGGAAAACTGGGAAGACCTGACGTAAGTGCATTCCACCTGAGCTTGCAAGCTCCTGGCCGTAAACCACGTGCCTACCTACGGCAGGGCTTGGTCACCAGGAAGCTCTTTGTGCTGGTTTTTTGAAGTTACGTACACCAGCAGGGGAGCACGCTCGCCACCTCCACGCTTAGCAACACAACGCCGACTGGCATCGCATGTACAAGGCTGTAACGAGAGCTCTGTGGCCCACAGGCACCGTGGAGTGGTGGAAGAGCCGCAAGCGGGCCAACAGCGACAAGCTGATCGCGCCCATCAAGGTACGTACGGCAGTGTACGGCATGTCATGTAAAGTCGGCAACAAAGACAAATGCACACCGTAAGGTCGCCTAGCCCGGCCGCATGGGCCCGCTTTTGCAGTGACACACGTACACCACCGCCAGCCGCTAGTGGCGTGTGTGATTGACACAGCAATAGCTGAGGTATTGGCATGCGTCCGAGAGGACTGTAGCTGTGCGGCACAGCGTCCGAGTTGCGTACTGCACTGCCGCCGGCACTGCACCGCATGCGTGTGCAGGTGGCGCAGCAGCGGCTGGAGAAGGCTGGCGAGATGCTGACGGCGGCGGAGGGCAACGGCGGCAACGTGCTGGACGTGCTGCAGATGGTCCGGGCCTCGTCGCTCAACTGCTACGTGAGTGATGTGACGCGGTGACAAAGAGGGGTGTTTCAGGGCAGGGACTGTGAAACCAGGGTGCGGTGAAATGGGTTACTGATGAGGTTGGCTGCGGATGCTGAGGATGCAGAAGGTCGGGGCCTCGTCGCTCAACTGCTGCGTTAGTGCCGGACACTGGGTGTCGGGGGCAGCAACATGCCACGGGTACTGAGTGGCAGTCCACGATTTGGACGCTGGCGACGGGTCGACTGCGCTTTTGCCTGTGTCGCATGTAACATGTATACGGTACGCATTATTCACCATAACAATAACCGTTGCATTGCGTATTCTTGCCCGAGGCACGGATACTCGTACCGTTTAACGAGTTCCGGACGGCCAACGTGCTGTATAGCTCCTTGGGCCACCTACATGGAGCCCAAGGCTGCCTGCATGCGGCCCTCCCATGGCATGGCGCACCCCACAGAACCACTGCAAGCCTGACTATCGCAACGTCAGCCTCCACTTGTCCATGACGCCTGCGATGCCGTCACCCTGTGAACCCCACGGCATGGCACGCTTCACATGACGCACTGGTGCCACGCTTAGGGTCACCATGTTCTTTGCCCACGACGCCTGTACCCGGCGTACCGGTACCCCAGGCCTCTTCCGATCTCCCAGACGCACTGGTGCCATTGGCCACAATCGCACAAACACCTCCTAGCTATCTACCATGCTCCCCTGTCCAGGCCCCGCGCACCCCACTCGCCATTCTTTTGCTTTTGCTTGTCACCCTTTCTTTCTGAGCGTGCAGGCACAAGCGTTAGCTGTGACTCCCTGGCACCTCACGCGGTTCCTCGCGTTTCACGCGTGCCCCCACGAGGACCCACTAATCTCATGGGCACAGACATTCATTCAGTTACTGTATCCACGGTGCTCCCGTGTCCCGACCCCGCCCAACGCCCCCTCAGGTGTTCGAGGCGCTCCCCGGCGACAGCCTGGAGACCCGCGCCTCGCTGTTCACGCAGACCTCCAACCTCAACGACCCCTGCACCTTCCGCATCATCGTCAAGAACGTAGTTGGTGGGTCCGGGCGCAGCGGGGGCCAGCCTGACACCAGGATTACTGGATGCCCACCTCCACGTGCAATTCCTCTCCATTCATGCCTCACGTCGTCGTACTGCCACTGCACACCGACGCTCCTGTTTGGCAGCTTCAATAAATGCGGTATATAAAGGAGTCTGGCAACTGGAAAACCCCTAGCCTGCGACAGTACAAATGGCCCACCGTGATCGCGCAACGGTACCTTCAATACCGGACAGCGTGCTTGCCCACACGTAGTTGACATGTCGTGCACCTCCTTCTGCCGTCCACGCGTGCACACAGACTTTGCGTCCGATGACGACAAGGCGCGCGGCGGGCAGCTGCTCAACGACATCATCCTGTCGTACCAGCGGCTGGACGGGCAGCTGGAGGCGGCGCTGGAGAGCGGCGGCGGCGAGGCGGGCGGCGAGGCGGCGGACAAGGCCATGGCGCAGCTCAAGACTACGCTGCAGCTGGCGTACGACATGGAGGCGTTTGTACGGCAGGTGCTGACGGTGGCGTGAGGGTGCCGTACAGGGGATGTCTTGTAGGGTTGGAGGGATCGCGCAGGGATCAGGATGCTTGCTGCTTGGCGCGGGTGCATGCGTGCAGGTTCGGGTGCGGGTGGAGTGTGGCGGCTGCGAGGTGGAGGTAGGCACCGGCCTGGGTGGAACAGAAGGGTTTGCTGGTGCAATCGGAGATGCTGGCCCGTATTCCGGCAAGGTAGGCCGTCTTTCGGGGGCAGCTAAACGCAGCCGAACGCTGCACGTTCGGTTTGCCATTTAAAATAAATCCTCGTGGTTCCGTTAGTTCATACGCCCGCCGTGTGTGGGGTGGTCAAGGTGGGGTACTGGCTTGCCGCCAAGAGCAGTGTCCACGTGTATAAAACTGTGTGCGCGACTCACGAGACAGAAGCGTGCGCTTGATGTTGAGATCATGGGTTGGTCGGTGGTGTTTGTTTGCAGCTTGGTGGTGTGGACCTCGTACTACACAGCAGTCGGCACGCTCGGCCCACGCGGCCCCGGGCTGGCAGAGACGGAAGAAGGGGGGAGCTTGCGGTATGGGTGGTACTGTACGGTACACAGCAGTTCCGACGAATGCCGAGTTGTTGTGCGGGTAGCGGCCCGTTGCGCTGTTGGCCATTGAGCTTTAGCTGCGTCTCGCAATTGTTTTGCCCTGGTCCGTGCAGGTCCGTGCGAGGCGGGCATGTGCAGTGGCCAGCAAGGGGCCTCGCCTGATGCGCAGTTGTAGTATGTGCATGCGAAAGCGAAGGGAGCTTACCTGCGCAGCATGTATGTGGCCGAACGAAGGGCATTATGACGCCCACCTCGCGTAACAGGTGCTGATAGAGCGACTCTACAAGGGCATTCCCACGCACCAAGGACGGAGCTCCCCGGGCCCTTGACCCGTCCGGCGTGGGCACCACGCACCAGGGCACGTGGCCGTCCCGAATGGCAAGGCCTGGATTAAGGGGCCTGCGGTATGTGATTCAGGGCTGAATACAGTCTGAAGGGTCAACCAATCAGGGCTGGGGGAGGTGCATGAGGCTGTTCACTTCAATCAGTCCCTTCAGACCGGGGGGGACGGGTGTTAGCTGGCCCAGGCTGGCCAGCAAGGTGACACGGGGTGCTGGGGAGCACGGGGCACGGGGTGCTGGGGAGCACGGGGCACGGGGTGCTGGGCAGCACGGGGCACGGAGTGCTGGGGAGCAATGCATCAACAAGGTGACTGAAGAGCATTGTGGCACAAGCAAGGTACAGGAAGGTGACTTGGGCGCAAGGAAGACCGGGTCAGGCAAACGGGACTTCATGAGAGGGGTGTGAAGCCCTGCTCCTGGGGGTCGGGCAGACCTAGTGCTATACGTCCTTGTGTGCCGCACTGCTACATGTCGTACCGGTAGGTTGGTGTGTCGCTCACAGGGGAGGTGTAAGCATGCGCTAGGGCTGCTGTTGGTGTTCCAACAACATCACCAATGATAGCACCAGTACATTGAAGGGGACAAGGGGTGCGTGTACGGCCTGGGGGGACAGGGGGTGAGTGTACAGCCCGCGGGGTGCTACCACAGCAGCACTGCTTGGCTGGGCACACCCGCCTTTTCACACGGGCGACAGACAAGGTAGCTTCTTCCACATACAGGTAACTCTTTTATGCAAAGGGTTTGCACGAGGACTGTAGATGCCCCTCCCGGGGCCCCCTGCAGTCGTGAGGAGCCTTACCTGGCCACGTACCTGGGACTGACGGTGTCTCGTCTTTTGCTCCCATTCGGAGAAGGACATGTGTAGGTCCACTGCCCTGACCGGTTTCATGTTCTGCCCACCTGGCCTGCTCCAAGCCCCTACCCCTGCCCTGCACGCTTCTGTCTGGGTGCACAACTGCACCGCAAAAAATAGGTCTCCGATAATCCCATAACCCTTCTCCTGAAAAAAAAAAAAAAAAAAAAACCGCGCCAGTGTCCATCCCTTCGGGAGCTCTCCTGGTTCAGGGCCAGGTACCTTCCCACTCTCGGCGGTCCTGCCAGTAATGTGTTTGAGTATTTAAGCTATGCGCTGTCAACAACCAGTCATTAGATGTACCGGGCACACCCCTCACTGCCTGTAGAAGACAAGTACCAAGGCGCAAGTATGGAGTGCCAAGGCAAGGGAGCTCTCCTGTCTGCATGCGGCATGCATGCGGCAACCCGGCCACCCACGGCAGGATACAGTGTATGTTTGCACAGGATGGTTACGCTGCGTTCCCTCTCTCGATATCTATCATATGTTCGCATACTCTGTATGTCCGTATACTTACCGCGGTGGGGTGAGAGGCGGTACTGTACCGGAGCTTGGGCGCAATTTGTTCTGCAGTATCACTTTAATGCAAGTCATCGCGCTCAACCTCCAGTACTTGTCCTGCGCTGCAAACCTCTGCGTTTTGTTTTGACCGGGGCCGCCGAGGAATTCAGTCGCAAACACCCCAGACGGGCATGCGCGTCGCCGACTGGGCGCATTTAATTGTCCTTAATATCATTGCTTATTTAAGAGGCACACATTTCATTCTCGCTATAATGTCAACTCTGAAGGATAGCGGAAAGACAGACCCGGCCGGGCAGCTAGGTTGACCTGAAAGCCTGAACCAAGCCGACACTTCTCCGGACCTTCAGACATGTTTTCATAGCTGGTTCAGCCTGAAATCAGGCCTGAGGGAGGTGGCTCTACGAGTGTACGGGCCTGAATCCAGCCCGCCGCTGAAGCGGCTGAGCCCCTTTTCACCCCTATTCCTGAAGATTTGTGACAAGTTCCGTCTCAAGTAACCGAATTATTGTTTTCAGTTATCCCAGCATTACTTCGCGCTTTGCCTGCCAGAGGCGCTTGCCCTCTTCAGTTGCGCCTCATCGCTCGTGTGCTGCCCGGGGAATTATTTGCCAACACCATGTTCGGTCCAACAGTCAGTCACCAGGCGGGCCGCGCCGTTGGCGCTACCGGGCAGCAGGCTAGCCCTGCCACCGTCACCGCGGCACCCCTGCCGAACACGGCGTCACCCAAGCGCCAAGCCCGCTGGCGCTGCCACTGCCACAGCCACCCCAGCCACCGCCACAACAACAGTTATTGATCCACAAGCCACCAACAATGCGCAGTTGCGCACAAGGTGTGTGCACCATGTGCAACGTCGCGGCACGTGCGCATGTCCAGGCACGTCCAAGGCGCCACCGTGTCCCACGCACCCTGTGGAGTTACATCTCGTGCCCCGCTGCCTCCCTCGTAGTGCGCCGTCTCCTTCCCGCCGCCCCGCACTCCCCGCCATATCCCCCAACGGCGACGTGTGGTACTTTGCGTACGGCAGCAACATGAACCCAAAGACTCTGCAAGACCGGAGGCGGGTGGGTGGGGTGCAAGCGTAATGGTGTAGGGCTGCCACCTGTGCCGGGTATTTGGCATTTTATGTTACATTCCAGGTGGTGTGGCCACACGATCCTTACTGGTCCCGACCACACCTATCAGGAAT
>VFQN01003844.1_pt1 | contig 20618 bp, 38 predicted proteins | sample 3512371 | NCBI WGS metagenome assembly VFQN01 (sample SAMN10412370, study PRJNA504923) | tailings metagenome | isolation source: Replicate 2 from Balatoc abandoned mine | place: Philippines: Itogon, Benguet | collected 2017-08-28
CACGGTCCCCTGCCTGGGGTATTAGCCACTTGAACCATGGCCTTTGGAGGTAATCGCCGCATATCACCCCTCGGGGCCGCTCGGGGTTTCGGGAGTGACTTGGACTTCCCGAGCGGAGCCCCGAGGGGCGGAGTGCCCGGGCGCTCGGGAAGTCCAAGTCACTCCCGAAACCCCGAGCGGCCCCGAGGGGTGATATCCGTCGAATACCTCCACGGCCATGGTTTAAGTACTACATATCCAACAGTACTTGAAGGCCAGTCATGTGGAAAGCCGTGATGCATGGGGCCGGGCCCGCTCGCCACTATGTGCCCTTAGGCTTAGTCATCTCTTCTACTTGCCTGGCTTTCTTGCCCCCTCTCTCCTGGTGCTGGCTTACGGTGAGCAGCGGTGAAGACATGAACTCTTTGTATCTGGCTGCATCCAACTGGCTGCACGACGGGTGCGGTCTGACGCACGTGTGGTCACCGAACGTTCACCGACAACAAGCAAGCATGTGAGCCATCTTTGGTGTTTTGTGGCCTTTAGTGTAGCTATCTGTGGGGCGCTGGGCGGCTTGAGCCGTATCCTGCTGCAGCTTGCAGGACGCCGCTGCGCACGAGTCCCACCCCCCCAACCTGCGCATGCTGAACTCCTTCTAGATGGTGCGACCGTGTGCAATAGGACGCCTGACTGTGCAGGGCACCTATCCAATTGACAACACAACGTGCCCTGAACGGCTTTCGACAATTTAACTCAAGCTGATTAAACAAATCCTGCATGTGTACCGTTCGCTTTATGGGGAGCATTTGGTGACCCAGGGTGTACCGGTGCCGTCCAACCGTTGTGTTGTACCAACAGCACGCGGCGGAGTCGCCAGCCCCCCACGTGCTGAAAAGCTTGGCAGGCCACCGGTAAGCGAGAAGCCGAGGCGCTGTTGAACATGCCTTGATTAAGGTGTCGATCCAGCTGCTCAAAGCGCAGACGATAGTGAATGGCAGCCCGGCAGAGGTGGTGCGCTGGTTGTGCGACCTTGTGCGCCCAAAGCGGCCAAGGAGCATGCAATGGCGCCCGGCACTGACCATCGGCTGGCCAAAGCAAGTTTGAGAGCATTTAAAAACTTGTTTGGGGTTCCAAAGCAATTTGCGTACGGCAAAGGTACAGGCCGCACCAGGTCGGGCGCGGGGGGACTGAAAGCATCTCACGACCCGGTTTCGGAGCACAAAAGGCAAATCTTGAAGTGCTATTGTCAGCACCTCTATATACCCGCACATTCTATTTGTATTGACACGATGAGCAGAAGTGAGGCAACGGAAGCGGAGGCGCGCGCGCGGGAGCCGCTCCTTGAGCCGCAACATCGCGAGAATGCGGGTGACGCGGAGGTATCCGAGAAAGATGTATTACAAAAGCAAGAGGAAATGGAGCGCTTCGGCCTCGGAGCCGCCTTCCAGGCAAGGAGCGCTTCCCCCTGCCTCGTGCCATGCCTAACCGCTGCGTCGGTCCGGCCCTGGGTGTACCTTTCCCAGTGGCTGCGCTGTACCAGAAGTTTGGTGGCGTCCTATCTGCATATCGGTAGCTACCCAAGACTACACACTCCCATGGTGGCCGGCCCCGCCGTTGCACCTCCACCTGCTGCACTCTGCCCCCTTGCCCTCCCCCTTCCACAACCCATAAGCCCCCGCTTCCCCTCACCCACAGCCCCTCCCGCCACCTTTGCCCACCCGAACCTACAAACTCAAATCCACGCACGCATCTGCACGCCCCAACAAGGCGTACCTGCTTCCAGATGTACTAGGTGCCTCTCCAGTGCCCCACATAACACCACCCGCAGGTGCTACGTAACATAGGCCTTACCTGGTTCGGGGTTACGTACATTAAACCCCACATTCTCCACTGCACCGCCCGCAGGTCCTCCGCCAGATGGTCAAGATGGCCCTCCCTCTGCTGCTCAACCTGATGGCGTCGTACGGCATCAACATCGTGACGCTGGCGTTCGTTGGGCACGTGGGCACCACGGAGCTGGCGGCAGCTGCCCTGGGCATGTCCCTGGTGGGCATCCTGGGGCGCACCGTGCTGTTCGGGCTGACGGGCGCGCTGGACACGCTGGCGTCGCAGGTGGGCATGGGCATCGGCGTGTGTATTAGCTGCGCATGGGTGGGTTAGTGGTGCCGGTGCACGGTGCTGTTCGGGCTGGCGGGCGCGCTGGACACTTGCCGCTGTCGCATAGCGATCCTTTTTCCTGAAGCGCAGCAACCTGCCGGTGTGTCTTAGCACACATGGTCCAACAGATGCCTCCTCCATCCCCTGTATGCAACTAACGGCAGCATGCCACAGGGCGCTCTCTCGTTTCCCTTTCCTACGGCCCCTGCCACCTCCCGCGCAGGCCTATGGCGCCGGCAACATAGACGCGCTGGGTTGGCACTTCCGCACAGCCGTGTCGTTCCTGCTGCTGCACGCAGTGCCGCTGTGCGCCATGCTCACGGCAGCGCCGCTGCTGCTGCGGCAGGGGGAGGGCCAAGGCCAGGACGGCAGAGCCCTGGCTGACATGGCCGGCAACTACGTACTGTACATGCTGCCCGCCCTTTTCATCGAGTGCATCGACAGGTGGGCTGCCGTGCGCTCGTGCCCCGACATGGCTGGCTGGCTGTACGGTGTAGCCGTACTTGCCTGTGTACGGTGGGACAGAAGGATTTAGCACGTACTTAGCCATATACCGGGCGGGCGGGCGGCCATGCAGGAACCGCTATACTCGAGGCCCACGCTCTCTTCTGGCCCTGCACGCAACTGACCCTGGCTTTGCAACAGGCAGCCGCAGCTTATCGCCGATCGCCCAGCCGCCTTGCTGGCTCATCCCACTGCCCGACCGCAACTCAACAGCTGTATACGTTACACGCCCTCCCCCGCCCCCAGGCCGCTCAACTCCATGCTGGTGGCCCAACATCATGCAGCACAGCCACGCTGCTAACACACTGCTACTACACAGGCACGCACGCCCTCCCCCGCCCCCAGGCCGCTCAACTCCATGCTGGTGGCACAGCGCATCACGCTGCCCCAGATGACGGTGCAGCTGGTGGTGCTGCCCCTGCACGCAGCAAACAACTACGGTGAGCTGCGCATCACCGCTGCCTCCTTCCCGCAACACCGCGCCGGCCACCAGCGCTACCCATCGACAGCTACCGATAGCCAACTGATGTGTGTAGTACGCACTCAACCGCATCCTGTCCGACCCGCTTTCCCTTGCCGGGCCGGGGCTGCTGCTCACTCTCTGGCACCTCTTCATGCAGTACCGGCCGTTGCTTGGCGACATCTGTAAAGACGCACTGCTCTCGTATGACCCACCGCTGCGCACAGAGCGCAACCACTACCAACCACCGCACATTGCTCGCCCCGTGCCTGCCTTTCCCTGCGACCCTTTCATCTTTGACCGTCTACTCGTTGCTTCAGGCAGTTACCGTCTACACCCCGCACCCCATCACCGTCACAGAGCATAAGCACACACACGCATTGCAGGCCGATCTGCGCGCTGTCAGCTGCCCCTTGTACTCCTTTGCGTACCGTGCACGCCGTGCCTCTCCTCTTGTTTTTCCACGTTCTAACCGGGGTCCCTATGAGCGCTGCTAGCTGCCCCTCTTATTCTGTTGTACGGTACACGCACGCGCCGTCCTCGCCCTCCTCCCCACAGTGTTCATCCACGTGCTCAAGCTGGGCTACGTGGGCGCCGCCCTCGCCTACGTGTGCTCCAACGTCTATGTGCTGGTCATGCTGAGCAGCTACGTGTGGTGCTCCAACCTGGGATACCGCGTGTGGGGCGGCATGAGGCAGCACGGCTCGCTGTGGCAGGTGCGTCCGGGGCACGCGTGTAACGCGAGGGAACCGTGTCAGGCGTCGGGGATTCAGGGGATTCAGGGAAGGGCTGGTACCTGCACGCGAAGAGGAAGCGACTTGGAAAGGAAAAAGCGAGGGGACGAGGCGGGGGAAAGGAAAAAGCGTGGGGACGAGGCGTGGGAAGTGCGGGGTGCTCCTGAGTAGATTGCCACCAGTAGGTGGCGCAAGCGCAAATCGGGTGGATACAAGTGCACACGGTATGTCAAGCTGGTGGCGGGCACCGAAGCCACCCCAGTGGCCACGCGCGTCTGCCTGGCCCGCACCATGCCTTCGCCCACAGGCAACACCTAGCGGGCACACGAAACCACCCCTGTAGCCATGCCCCACGCGCCCATGCCCCACGGCTTACCGGCCCCCGTGCCTTCGCCTTCCCCCAGGCCTGGACGCAGTTCGCCCGGCTGTCGTACCCCGCCTGCCTCATGCGCTGCGCCGAGAGCTGGGCCTTTTCGCTAATGACCCTGGCGGCCGGGCGGCTGCCCAACCCGGGCACCTCGGTGGCGGCCGTCAGCGTGTCGTTCAACCTGTACGGTGCGTGCTTGCATTGGCTGGTCGGTGCAAGCACAACAGTGGCTGGTTTAGGTGCTGTTATGCGTTCGTGCGCTCTTGTTGCCCGGTTGGAAGCGGCAGACAGCCCGCGTATGCGAAGCCCGTCGTGACCATTACCCTCCCCCCCCCCGCCTCCCCCCCCCCCCGCCCCAGGCATTCTGTACATGCTGTTCGCGGCCTTCGCCATCACCACCGTCACGCAGGTCGGCAACGCGCTGGGATCAGGTAAGGCAGGGCCTCAAGCCAATTACCGCCTGTTCCACATCGGCACACATGTGCGTCGAGGGCGCGCTGCGCCCGCCAGCCTGCCATGGCTTGCCCTGCCGCCGCGCGTCGGCGTGCTCGCGGCTAGGAGCTGCCACCGTCTCCCAACGCCTGCTTGCAGTGCTCCTACACCCAGCCCCGCCCCGCCGCCCTCCCCACGCCCCGCGCCTTTCCTTGACACTGCACCACTCCCCTCCCCTCCCCCGCCCTCCCCCGCCGCAATCCTTTGCCCCTCCGTCGCCCTCCCGTACTCCTCCTGCACCCCAGGCAACGCCACCCGCGCCCACCATGGCTCCTGACCAGTGCTTCGCCCGCCCACCTTCGTCCTGACCCTTGCTCCCCCCCGCTGCTCCCCCCCAGGCAGCGCCACCCGCGCCCGCAACTCCGCCCTCACCGCGCTGTGTGCCGCGCCCTTCCTGTGGCTAGCGGTGGCGGCCGTGCTGCTGGAGCCGCACTCGCAGCGCGCGCTGGAGCTCATCTTCACAGACGGCAAGGTGATTGCAGCCGCGCAGCCTGTACGGCTCCGATCAGCACGCCGTACCATTGTAGTGCCGGCAGCGCAACCCGTACCTCCCGGCGCCGCGCCTCCCTGATCCCAGGACGCCGGTCTCATGCTGAATCTGCACCGTCCTGCTGCCATGTCCTAAAAGTGGTGTAGGCGGCTTGGGCAGTGGCTCTTCGATCCGTTCACACCCGACTGCCCTCACTCTTAATACACCTGCCCCCAGGACGCGGAGCTCATGTTCCACCTGAGCCGGATGCTGATGTTGGTGGCGGTCCCCACAGTGCGCCCTAACCCACACCCGACATCCACACTCCTAACACGCCTGCCCCCAGGACCCCGAGCTCATGTCCCACCTGCGCCGCATGCTGGTGTTGGTGGCGGTCCCCACAGTGCACCCTAACCCACACCCGACATCCACACTCCTAACACACCTGCGCCCAGGACCCCGAGCTCATGTTCCACCTGCGCCGCATGCTGGTGTTGGTGGCGGTCCCCACAGTGCACCCTAACCCACACCCGACATCCACACTCCTAACACACCTGCCCCCAGGACCCCGAGCTCATGTTCCACCTGCATCGCATGCTGGTGTTGGTGGCGGTCCTCACAGTGCACCCTAACCCACCACCGACATCCACACTCCTAACACACCTGCCCCCAGGACCCCGAGCTCATGTTCCACCTGCATCGCATGCTGGTGTTGGTGGCGGTCCTCACAGTGCACCCTAACCCACCACCGACATCCACACTCCTAACACACCTGCCCCCAGGACCCCGAGCTCATGTTCCACCTGCGCCGCATGCTGATGTTGGTGGCGGGGCTGGAGCTGCTGGACGGCTCGCAGCTCATCATGACGGGGGTCATTCAGGTGGGTGGGCATGTGTATTAGCGGTGCTGGTGGCGGGGCTGGAGCTGCTGGACGGCTCGCAGCTTATCATGGTGGGGGTCATACAGGTGCGCCACAGGTACCGGGGAACGACAAAGGTTGTAGGCTTGCGCTGCCTACAAGCAGAAGTTGGGCGTGCCGTCAAGGCGGACACCACCTCGTACTCGCCCCAACACTGCACCCCGTCTCGCATCCGCTGCCTCACACCCCACCCCACAACCCACAACCCATAACGCACACCCCAGGGCGCCGGCAAGCAGAAGCTTGGCGTGTTGGTCAACGTGGTGGCCTTTTACGTGTTCGCCATCCCCACCGCCCTGGGGCTTGCCTTCTACGCCGGCTGGGGCGTGGAGGGCATGTACACGGGCATGCTGATCGGGCCGGCCATGCAGGCAGCAGCCTACGCACACATCATTGCGCGCATGGACTGGAGGCAGGAGGCGGCACGGGTGGCGGCGCGGGCGGCGGCGGCGAGGGCGCAGCGGGAGGAAGAGCGGGAGGCAGCGGGCGGGGACCTGGCGTGATAGGGGGGGTATAAAAGTCATGTCACTGCACGTTTTATATGCGTGCGCATGCGGGTGCTCGGCGGTGTGGTAGAATAGGCGTGGATGGAGGCGCCTTGAGCGCGCGTGGAACTTGACATTGTGATGCTACTGGCTAGAGCGCGCGTGGACTTCGATATGTGGTGCTATTGGCTATAACCGATTACTGGGTGAGTAGGTGCATGGTAAATGGCATGCAAGGTCGTCCCCTGGTCGTAGTGCACTGTTGGGCTGCGTGCGTTCCAAGGAACTGGGCAGCTGCTTGCGAATTACCTTCCTGTCTCGAGCAATGCGCCCCACTTGGGCTGGCTTGTATATGGTATATCGTGTCCCTTGGCCGACTGGCGTTCAGTTGCTGCAGCAGGTGTGTGGGGTTTGTGTTCTCGTTCGCTTCAAGTGAGACTTGTGTCCTCGATACGCTCTCGACAACTTCGCATGAGATTTGTGTCCTCCTCGTTTCGTATCCGCCCTTTCGTTAACTGTAGTATGTAGTGCCTCTCTGGGCCGCTGGTGGCCAGTTTGGTAGCTGAGCAGCATACCGGCATGCCCCGGGGAGGCTCCCATGTGCGTCCGCTGAGCAGTGCTAGGGAATGGGGCCGGCCCTGGGGCCTCCTTGGATCAGTGCACCTAATTCTTTGCTTTGTCTGGGGTCCATTTGGACTGGGATGTGCCGGCGTGACAGTTGGGTCCACTGTGCTGGTGGCACAGGGTGGCATAACACTTGCGGCCGTAGCGAGCACCTTCGGTATTGTGTGCGACCTGTTCGCATGACTCTGTCAGGACACGAACGAAGGAGCAAAACCTGTGTGCTACATGCCGGTACCGTAGTAGGAGGTGCTGTCACGGCAGCATAAGGGCGCTGGCTTCCTGGCCCCACCGCGGCCAGGTGACCGGCAGAAATGCAGAACCCAGCTAGCGGCAGCTGCGGCTGGTCCGTATGTAACGGTATAAATGTAGCTGCTGCCAGCTGCTTGTGCTGCTGCACTGGTGCGGTCTATCTGACGGTCATCATGGCTTGTCCCCTGCAAGCGAGCATGACGGGAAGGCCCGTCGCCTGGCCGTGCGCGCGTTGGAACAAGGTGTCAAGGTTGGACGTTTCCTTGTCGCTGTACTGCGACGCTACATGATAATAATTCCGGACAGGTGTGGTCGGGACCAGTAAGGGACGTGTGGCCACATCACTTGGAGTGCAACACAAAGCCAATTGCCGTCGCCTGACCGTGCGCGAGTTGGAACAAGGGGGCTCCCTGCTGCTCGTCGCACCTGGTCGCAAGGCACATGACGCCACCGTTCCACTGCTCTGTCGTTTGCCCTAGCCTAGCCAGCACACTGCCCACGCCGCCTCCTGTCTGCGTGCATGGCCAATTACGTATGAACCCTGATCGGCCCGTCACTCGAGTCGCTAGGATGGCAGCAAGGGAGGTGCCTGCCTGGGACGGCCACTTGTCGAGCAGCGAGAGTGGCAAGCAAGGAGGTCAGCGTAACCACATCAGGATCACATGCGGGCACCGAAGACCCAAGGAGCACGTCAGTCCCTCCCCTGGGGGATCCCCAACCCAAGCCCCAACCCATGCAACGACTGCCGTACTGGCCGTACTCCACAACACGGCTGGCATCGCACGCCGTTGCCACGTGCACTGCGTGCCCACATCCCTTCGAAGTACTGTAAATTGCTTCTGCTGGGGCAGTGACCTCAGGCACCTGGACCACAGCGGGTCACAACCTGGTCACATCGTCACCACCAGGGTTCTTGGTCGGGCACACCAACGTCACCAAGGTGGAAGGTGGCCCATGGGCACCCCCCTGCTTTCTCTGACCAGCAGCCGGCAGTGGCTTGAGAATGGCTATGTTGAGCGCGCTCAGGTAGACTCGCTCAGAGGAAGCGTCCTCCGCACGGCAACGCACCGCAGCACCGGCGTGTCACGAGCATTGCCTGAGTCTCGCACCACGTCAGGGCGATGGGCCCAGGCGATGGGCCCACGAATGCAACGAGTTCCGGAGCTCAATAGCAAACACAATAAGAATCAATTGCCACCAGCAGCACCACCACTATGTAGTACTTGGTGTTGTGCATGATGAGTGGTAAAGAAACAGCGGAAGCGGAAGCGCGGGAAGCGCGGGAGCCGCTCCTCGAGGCACAGCAGCGAGAGGATGGGGGCAACGGGGAGGCTTCCGACAGAGATGTATTACATAAACAAGAGGACATGGAGCGCTTCGGCCTCAAAGACGCCTTGCAGGCAAGAGATCGACCTTCCATATTACATGGTCGCCTGCAGTTGCCCTCACACGTGCTGCCCCCTGCCCCCACATACTCCCTCTTCCCCAGCCCTCGCCTGGGCCCATCCCAGCCCCTTCGGCCACCTCTGCTCAACCGGTCCAACTAACCCAAACTTGCACAAGCACCCGCAGGCCGCAACTTACAATTTGCCACTATGCGGTTGCTCACGCATTTGCGGACAACGCCCGCAGGTCCTCCGCCAGATGGTCAAGATGGCCCTCCCTCTGCTGCTCAACCTGATGGCGTCGTACGGCATCAACATCGTGACGCTGGCGTTCGTTGGGCACGTGGGCACCACGGAGCTGGCGGCAGCTGCCCTGGGCATGTCCCTGGTGGGCATCCTGGGGCGCACCGTGCTTTATGGACTCACGGGGGCGCTGGACACGCTGGCGTCGCAGGTGGGGCATTCATGCACACATGCTGATGGGAGCGACAAAGTAGGAGTTACTAGGGAGTGCAGAGTAATAAGGGTGGCCGTGGTATGGAGTATGTACTAATAGGGCAGGTGGCGGGTGTACCCGTACAGTAGACGCAGGTGAAGCGGGGCGGAAGAGGAGGAGGAGGAGGAGGCAGAGGGACGGGAGTGTGCATGTGGTCTTTGCAGGGCATTGCAGGTGTGAGAGCTTGAATGCCAGAGGGCGGGAATGGACAGGCCGCTGTGCGACAAAGGCACAACCAGCCCAGACAAGCACCGACCGACAGGCAACAGCACCGACTTCAACACCTACCCCCAGGAGGTTGCAGGGGTAGCTGTATCTTGGGCGTTATCTTGTCGCTGTATAGCAGCGACGCAATGCTACATGACCATATGTCCTGATGTGTGTGGTCCAGTAAGGATCGTGTGGCCACACGACCTGGAATGTAACACAAAATGCCAAAAGAAGTATCACGGCCTGCATGGGGCTTGCACAGCCGGCAGGCTAGAGGCATCCCGGGCCCTGATATTGTGATGGCCGTTCCTTGCTACCCGTCCATACTGTTCAGCAAGGCGCAATGCGGCAGCCTGCGGCCATGTCGCTGTTGCACTTGGCAGGTGCTGCCGCCGTGCTCTGCCGGTGCACGCTACACAAGCGACAGGACATCCCAGGGCGCTGTGTCGTTCGTTAACTCACCAAGCCCCTGACGGCCACCACCCACTTAGGCGTACGGCGCTGGCAACATGGACGCGTTGGGTTGGCACTTCCGCACGGCTGTGCCCTTCCTGGCGGCACACGCCGTGCCGCTAAGTGGCATCCTCCTGGTAGCGCCGCTGCTGCTGCGGCAGGGGGAGGGGCAGGGGCAGGACGGCAGAGCCCTGGCCGACATGGCCGGCAGCTACGTACGGCACATGCTGCCCGCCATCTTCATCGAGTGCATCAACAGGTGGGCTGCCGTACACTCGTACCCCGTACATGGCCACGGCCGTACCGCCCAGTTTGTCGTGCCGGTGTACGAGGGTTGTGCGCACGGGGCATGGGGTGTGGGTTAGGGCCTGGTAGGGCCGGGCGGGGGAGGGGTGCAGAAGCGGTTCCATCGGGTGCGCTGTTCCGGCAGCGGCCACCCGTGGAATTGTCACCCGGACATACAGAGCCATTGGCACGGGGCGGATGGACACGAAGCGACAGCCGTCCTCAGAGGCCTTGCTCCTTCCTGCCCGTGACCTTGGTTCTGCAGGGGGCAACAGCCCGCACCTGGTACCCAACCGCCTTGCTGACGAACACGTTGGCCGCCGCCCACGCGCCGCCCACCGCGCTCAGAGGGTCATGCGTCCTTGCGCCCGCATCCTTGCCCCCAGGCCGCTCAACTCCATGCTGGTGGCCCAGCGCATCACGCTGCCCCAGATGACGGTGCAGCTGGTGGTGCTGCCCCTGCACGCAGCAAACAACTACGGTACGGGCACGGGCACGGCGCCCACTGTTGCACCCTAAAACTCACTGCACCCCGCCTCCAGCCTTTGACACTTGTCCGTTGAGTCCACCGTTCCCTTTGGACATTACCCGCCTACATTGCGCATCGCGTCACCAACTCCCGAGCGTTTGCACACGCTCTGCATGCCGCCAGGAGCGCTGCTAGCTGCCCCCCTCGCACCGTGTGTGCACCGCACGCGCTGCTCCTCGGCCTTCTCTCTGCCCCTCATGGTCTGTTATGCACACACTTTTCCTCGCCCTTCTCCCCACAGTGTGCCCCACCTTTCTTCGCTCACCCTTTGCTTCGGGCGCTCTCCGCCTACATCCCGCATCGCATCACCGACACGGAGCATGAGCACATAGTGGCATTGCAGGCCCTTAGGAGCGCTGCTAGCTGTACGCACGCGCTGCTCCTCGCCCTCCTCCCGCACAGTGTTCATTCACGTGCTCAAGATGGGCTACGTGGGTGCCGCCCTCGCCTACGTGTGCTCCAACGTCTACTTGCTGGTCATGCTCAGCAGCTACGTGTGGTGCTCCAGCCTGGGCTACCGCGTGTGGGGCGGAATGAGGCAGCACGGCTCGCTGTGGCAGGTGAGTCGGGGACGGGGCGTGGTGGGCGTGGTGCGAGGCGTGGTGCAACGCGGGGCGGGGACCGCGGTGGTGCGGGGCGTGTGGAGGTGCAGAGGCAGGCTGCTTGCTCCTGGTGTGGCTCCTAGTGGTGGTGCGTGGAGCAGGGCGGGCCGAGGGCTGTGGGCACGCAGGCCTGCTTGCTGGACCTTCCGGAGCGCCCAAAAGTGTTGTATGTTGCGCTGTGTTGGGGCCAGCGCGCGCCCCCCTACCAGAACCGGTGTACAGCCTACAGGGTGTGCGGAAGGACGCCGACGGGGACCTTTGGCCCTTCGCGATTGCATCCGTGTGTCGTGGATTACGGAAGCTCAGCAGGAAGAGGGGCGTTCGGGCCGCCGTAAGCAGTCCTGGCCTGCCCAGCGGTCTGCCCTGCGCAACCCGCAATCTTTGGCTGCTGTGCGGTCGGTACACGGTGCCCCCATGCCCAGCCCGAGATGCATTGAGTTCCATCGCGCAGCACCTGAACTATTGGAGACAGTAATTGTGTCTGCTCCTCTGGTACGAGGGCGGGTTTGGGGTGTCGCAAGGGCTAGCGGTGCAGGTGCCGCCCCCTGTATGGCACACGCACTACAAACGTATGCGCACAGTCGCCGTTCCGACCCCACGGCTGCCGAGTCGGTCGCCGTCGCCTAGCGGTTGCAGGATGCTCCCCAGTGTCTGTGCGCCCACCCCACAGTACTTGCCGTACACCCTATGCCGTATCCCAGGCCTGGGCACAATTCGCTCGACTGTCGTACCCCGCCTGCGTCATGAAATGCGCCGAGAGCTGGGGTTTCTCCCTGATGACGCTGGCGGCCGGGCGGCTGCCCAACCCGGGCACCTCGGTGGCGGCCGTCAGCGTGTCCTTCAACCTGTACGGTGGGTGCCAGAGTGTGTTAGACGGGTTTGCTTGTCACACAGCACGAGGGCATGCATCAGCATGCATGCACTGGCAGCCGCCAGCAGCCCGTCCATGCGCCCGCTATCCTAGGCAACTGGAACGCGAAAAGCGGGGACGGGGGTGAAGAGGCCAGGCGATGGAGTCCTCATGCAGCGCATATTGCTCCGGAACTGTAGCGCTGTATTTGACAAGGTGGCCCGCATCGTCTTTGCACGACTGGAACGCCTCATGCAATGGTTTTGGTACTACAGCAACCCAAGAAAGACGCGCCAACGTCAAGCTCCTCGTCACTGCCATCCTCCCCCTCCGCCTGCCCTCCCACGCCCCCAGGCATCCTGTATATGCTGTTCGCGGCCTTCGCCATCACCACCGTCACGCAGGTCGGCAACGCGCTGGGATCAGGTGAGGCGCGCCTTTGGTCCAAGCCACTCCTTTTCCACATGAGTACGTATCTGGGTCGCGCGCGCTGCACCCGCCAGCCTGCCTATAGCCTCATCCGCAGCCGCGCGTCGGCTTGCTGGTGCCGAGTGTACGGCAAGCAGCGCCCCCACCCCCCACCCCCACCCGCCCCTCACCCTCCTCACGATCGCGGTATCCCCCAAGCACTCGTCCCCCGCGCCCACCGTGCAGCTACCGATGCCTGCATTGCCCGGCCGCTCTCCCCACGCCCTCCCCTGCACCCTCCCCTGCACCTCCCCTGCACCTCCCCATGCGTTCCGCTGGTAATACACCGCTCCGCTCGCGTTGCACACCCCCTGGCGTCTCGCAGCCCACCCAGCGCCACCCGCGCCCACCACGGCTCCTGACCCTTGCTTGGCCCCGCTGCACTCCCGTCCCCTGCGCCCTCCCCAGGCAGCGCCACCCGCGCCCACCACGGCTCCTGACCCTTTTTTGGCCCCGCTGCCCTCCCGTCCCCTGCGCCCTCCCCAGGCAGCGCCACCCGCGCCCGCAACTCCGCCCTCACCGCGCTGTGCACCGCGCCCTTCCTGTGGCTAGCGGTCGCGGCCGTGCTGCTGGAGCCGCACTCGCAGCTCGCGCTGGCGCTCATTTTCACAGACGGCAAGGTGATTGGGGCCGCACAACCACGTCGTTCCACCAATCCGCCACAGTTGGTCTGTAGCCACATCGCCCACCCTGTGCTGCCGACGGCTGACAACCTATAATCCCCACCGCCACGCCTGGCCCCAGGACCCTGACCAACATGCGCCATGTGCCGTAGGCGGCGTGGACGCCTGCCCATTGATCAACCCATACCCCGCCACCCACACCCTTAATACAACTGCCCCCAGGACCCCGAGCTCATGTTCCATCTGCGCCGCATGCTGATGCTCGTGGCGGCGCTGGAGCTGTTTGACGGCGCGCAGGCCATCATGGCGGGGGTCATTCAGGTGGGTGGGCATGTGTATTAGCAGATGAGGTTGTACAGGTGGGTGGGCATGTGTATTAGCGGTGCTGGTGGCGGCGGTCAACCTGTGTGACGGCGCGCAGGCCATCATGGCGGGGGTCGTTCAGGTGGGCTACAGGCACCGCCGCAGCGCGGCAAACTCAGCGGACGCCAAACGATTGTTTGCCTGTGCAGAGCCGTGCCGTGCCCAGCGGAACGCACCAGTCGAATTAAGTGGTATCTAAGCATGGTGCCATTCAGTGAGGATTGGGGGGCAGCTGCATACAGACGGAAGTCCGAAGCAGGGGTTGGGGTAGGGGTGGCCGCGTTCCTCGGCAGGCTACAGCCGTCGTGCTGCATGAGGACCGGGGCCCACGTTTGTGAGGAAGGGCCCACGTGCGGCAGGGCCCCTACCGCCAGTAGCCAGCGCACCACAGCCATGGGCCACTCCCTTGCTTCCTCCACAAGCACGGTTGCTGTCCAGAACCAATAACATCACCCCGCCACAGTAGAATAATCCTGCCCCGCCCCTCGCACCCCGCACCCCAGGTGCACGCAAGCAGTCCGTAACCCCATGCGTGTCCAAGCAAGCGCAGATGCAATGCGGTCCTGTTTACCTGAAGGCGCCCCATCATTGACAGCTGCATAAGAACCAATTCCTTTTCCTGTCTCTCGCTATACGCTGCTGCAGGGCGCCGGCAAGCAGAAGCTCGGCGTGTTGGTCAACGTGGTGGCCTTTTACGTGTTCGCCATCCCCACCGCGCTGGGGCTGGCCTTCTACGCCGGCTGGGGCATAGAGGGCATGTACACGGGCATGCTGATCGGGCCCGCCATGCAGGCAGCCGCCTACGCACACATCATTGCGCGCATGGACTGGAGGCAGGAGGCGGCGCGGGTGGCGGCGCGGGCGGCGGCGGCGAGGGCGCAGCGGGAGGAGGAGCGGGAGGCAGCGGGCGGGGACCTTGCTTGATCGTGGTGAATGGAAAGCCGTGTCGCTATGTGTTGGACATGCGTGCGGCTGCGTGTGCTTGGTGGTGTGGTAGGTTTATGTACTGTGGTGTGGATGCAGGCGCCTGGAGCGCGCGTGGAATTCAATATATAATGCTATTGGCTATAACTGGTTGCTGGGTTAATAGGTGCATGGTTCATGGCATGCGAGGTCGTCCCCTGGTCGTAGTACACTGTTGGGCTGCGTGCGATCCAAGGAACTCGACAGCCGTCTGCGGGCTATCTAACTATGTGTCCCACTTGGGCTGGCTTGCATGTGGACATCGTACCTCTGCCTCGCACTGTTGCTGCAACAGGTGTGTGAGCTTTGCGTCACCGTTCGCGTCAAGTGAGGCTTCGTGTATTCGTTTGCTCCACGTGGGATTGGTGTCCGTGATAGCTTTGCGGGAGAGTTGTGTCCTCGTAGCTTCGTATCCTATCGTGAACTGAAGCGAGCTGGTGCCTAGCTGGGGCGCTGGCGGCCAGTGTGATGGCTTAGCAGGTACTCCCGGATAAGGCTCCCATCGTCCCATGTGTATAGCGGAGCAGTGCCAACATCGTAACAGGGGCGGCCCGGCGGGGATTGTTGCCTGTGATTCTTTGTCGGGTGTCCATTTGGACCGAGTGTGCCGGCGTGACACATTTGGCTCCTCCGTACCGGTGGCACAACACGTGTCACCACAGCCAGCGCCCATTGTGCATTGCCCAGCGTGTGCGCGTGCGCCCTGTTCGCATGCTTCTAGTGTTTGGTTACGGAGCAACACCCTGTGTGCTACATGCCGGTAGGGGGTGCTGTCGTGAGGCGCTGGCCGCTGGGTCGCTGTCTCACCGCCGCCAGGCGCCCGGCAGGCCCTAGCTATCATCATCAAGACTGCGCCGTACCGGTACATGGCTGCTGCTAGCTGCTTGTGCTACTGCCGCTTATGTGCAACGACGGACTAGCACTACCCATGCTTGACTCCCCCATTAGGCTCGCCAGGGCCCGCCGTCGCCAGGCCTTGATGGAGGGGCCCTGAGTGCCAGTCCTGGGCAGTCACACGGCAGACGGCACCGCGTTTGCACTCGTCACCCCATTTCCCCCCAACCACTGCACTCTGTGCATGCGGTGTCTGCAACTCTGCCTGCGTGCCTGGCTGCACAATAGCGTCCATCAGCTTGACAGGGGACACCGGTACTGAGTTGCGCGGTTGCCGCGTCTACACACACTGCTCAGTCGTAGTCCGTTCACATCGAAGCGACACGCGCCGCTACCCCTGGCCCTCGTGCACACACGCGCATGTTCACGTGCGAGCAGCACAGGCGGACACAGACTCCCCTCTCGCTTAGCTTCTTGCACCAAACCATTCCCCCCTAACAAAACCAGGAAGGTATATTTTCTCAAAGAGTTTCTCAAAGAGTTCCGCTACCTGAGCGCCAAACTGGTACACGGCCCTGCCCACGGCCCCTTCCATGCACGGACGCAAGCTGAACAACACCACGAAGCACGAACCCGAAACGCATGCGAGCAAAAAAGCTCGCCGGTACCCGCTGCCGGCTGTCCCCAATATGGTCTCCAGGACTCCTTGCCTGCTGCGCAGTGCCTAGCTTGCGTACAGGCGACCACCACCCACAGCCTCACCACCACCCAAAGCCTCATCATTACGCACTTCAGGCAGTCCTGTGGTCTAAGCGCAATAGGCGCAGACAGCCCGAAAAAGTCAATACCATACGATGCGGTTGAGCGCCGTGCAGTGGGAAGGTGCCATGGCCCCGAAACGGGATGCGGTGGCGGCCCCTTCACATGAGTCAGCGCTCTATGGCAGCTGTGCACGTCTCAACACACTGCAAGCGCTACAATGCCCCTCGCACTGCAGCGGTGCAAGACGCACAAAGCACATGGTGGTATGGGCCCCCGTGTCCATTTATGCCGCTGCCTTGCCAACGCTAACCGTCAACACCCCAGCTGCGCGATGCAAGTGAAACCTTGCCTTGCCGGCCTCAAACCGCAGCAGCCTGACATGCGCACGGTCCGCACGGCCACACAACCATGGGGCCCAGAGGGAGCAAAACAAGTTGCACCATCGCTGGCACAGTGCCCCAAGTGGGTGGGCCCCTCGCAATCCCCCAGCCGTTACCCCGCACCAAGCCTGCCGTACAAGCCCAGCCCCTGTCACCGGTCACCCTGACCGAATGCGCAGCTGCATCGCCCGGTGGCTCCGCCGGATGGTCTCCACAAGCCACTCCACGCCATCCTTCAGGCCCTGCCCCGTGTAGGCGCTGACCTGTAGCACCTTGAACTGCCGCCCCTCGGCACGCTCGATGCCAAAGAGCTGCCCCACCTCCTGCGCAGTGGCAGCCCCCTCAAGGTCCTGCTTGTTAGCCATGACCAGGAGCGGCGCCCCCGTAAGCTCCCGGTTCTCGAGAACCCGCTCCAGCGTGGCTCTGCTCTCGTCAAAGCGAGCCCGGTTGGCTGCGTCCACGACATACACCACCGCGTGCGCTTCGCTGTAGTACTTGTCCCATATCCCCCGCAGGCCGCTCTGGCCGCCCAGGTCCCAGAAGATCAAGTTGTGGTTGTGAGCATCGATGCGTCCCACGTTCAAGCCCACGGTGGGCAGGATTTTCCCGGGGTCCAGGCCGATGGACTGCGTAAAGATCGTCTTAAGCCGCTCCAATACCTAGAGGAGCAGAGTGCGACTTCAATGATGAATGCCGCAGGCAAACAGCATGCGTCCAGTATGTCCGCCGCTGGAATGCGTGCAACTTAGGTCATGGCCTTACTGACGTTGGTTTTGCCCGCCTTGTCCACGCCGAGGATGAGGATATGGAACTCGTCCTTGCGAAATATATACTCAAAGAAGCCATACAGAAGGGAAAACATGCCGGCTGTCTCAAGGGGGAGGCGTGGGTTCGGACATTGACAGACTGTCAAGTTGCTGATGCCGTGAGTTGCATTACAACATGCTGAGTATAAAAGTCACCAACGCAAGCCCACGGTGTCAACTGGGTCAAGGGGTACGTATCAGCACCCTTCAGCCAACCGCTCGGGTGGCATGACCCTGCCAGTGTGCCATTGGCACCAACCCTTGTGCACGGGCAAGACCAACCCGCACTGCGCAGTGCACTACAGCATATCACGCGGCTCTAGCACTGAGCCCTCAGCCCTAATAACGTGGGAGCAGCTGCCGCTGCTACTGCTGCCTCGACGACGAAGGGCTCTGGGCCCTCTGTCCCTACGTGACTTCTGCGCAGCATCAGGTGCCTTGCAAGGGACCAGGAGCGCTTTCCACCCAAAGCGTAGTCAACCCGCGAAGACCACAGGGCCTAGCGACGCTGGCAAATGGAACGGCATACTGGTCATAGCACCGCGCCCTTGTGTTCGTTACATGGACACGTGGAAACCTTCGACCCACACCGTACGTGTGACGCCCTAGGCAAAGCACCACTTGCAGTCAGCCCAACCGCCTGCACCCTCATGCTAACTCTTGAGCTCGACTGTCCATGCATGTACGTTTGCATATCTTCATATACCGATCAATCCAGATGACCACGCACCCTCAAGCCCAAGGTGCATTCCTGTCCAACACACCCTGCATCCGACCACCCTGTGCATGATTAGTCGCTCCAACACGCTCTCCCATTCGCTCCGCCACAAGCCCACCTAGCCCGCACCTTCAAACCGTCAAGCCACCCGACACGCGACACACGACACCCACAAACGCTGCACAACCGTGCGGTGCTGCTGCCCCAACCCCCCAGTCGACCCACCCCTCCCCACGAAACACGCTTCACACACCCCTTGCGCTTCCTGCTGCCAGCTGCCCTCACGACGACTGGCGCAGCTTGATCATGCGCTTCACAGCGTTGAGCCAGAAGCCGCACTCGTCCCAGTCCGTGACCGTCATCTGCACCTGCACCTGGTTGGCGGTGTGCCAGTCGCCGGCGTCGATGGCGGCGCACAGCTGCTGCAGCTTGGGCACCACGCTGGCGCTCACCTCGCCCGCGTTGAGCTTCCAGAACAGCTGCCCGATCTTCTTGCTGCTGTCGTCCATCTCGCGCTTCTTGACTGCGGGACGGGACGGCAGCGGCAAGGGGCAACAGCAGGTGAAACTAGGCATGGCCGCATGTAATAGTACTTTGGCACTCTGCCGGGCAACTCGAGCAAGCACGGAGAGCCATGGACCCCTCCTTGCTGCCTGTGCGCCTTTCTCACTCAGTACAAGGTGTCCCCACTCGGGGTAATGCGTAAGGAGCACCCACGCCCACGCCCCTCCCAGCTGCATCCGTACCCGCACCCGCCCACCCACCTGGGTTGTTGGCGAGCTGCACGCACGTGTTGTACAGGTTGGTGAGGGAGGTGATCACGGGCCTGAGCTCCGCGGGCACGTTGCTGGTGTCCGCCGTGGCCACCGTCAGGTTGGCGGGCGGCCCGGGCGGCGGCGCGGGGGCATTCGCCCGCTGCGACGACGGGCCAGAGCCCATGGAGCCCGCTGTTGGCAGCCCCGCCGGCGGAGGCGCCCCGCCAAAGCTGCCGCCGCTCGCCGCCGACGGTGCCATGGGCGCCGCATTCCCAGCGCTCGGCACGAAGAAGTTGGGCTGCGCGGTCGCGGTGGCGGAGCCGTGGGTTACAGGTGCGGGAGCGGCCACCGAGGTGGGTGCGTAGGGCGCGGGGGCGGGGACTGCGGGCGCGTAGGCGTTGCTCGGCGGGGGTGCGGCGGGCGGCGGCGCGGGCGCGGGTGGCGCCGGCGCGGGCTGCGCGGGAACCACCGGTGGGGTAACGGTTGTGGGTGTGAAGGTGGCGGGTGTCTGGGAGACCGCTGGCCGGTAGGTGGATGTGGGCTGGGTGGGCTGGTAGGTGCTGGCGGCCTGCGCCGGCTGCGGTGGCGCTGCGGCGGGCTGAGCCGGGGCGTAAGCTGACGTGGGCTGCGCCGGCTGGCTGTACTGGTAATAGGGGTTGGAGGCCTGCGCGGTGGGCTGCTGCTGCTGCGGCTGGTACGTGGTGGTGGGCTGGTATGTGGTAGTCGCGGGCGGCTGCGCTGTCGGCGCGGTGTGGTACTGGCCGTAAGCGTTTGTGGCCTGCTGCTGCTGCTGCTGCTGTTGCTGCTGCTGGTACGCCGCAGTGGTGTTGTTGTACTGCGGCTGCGGCTGCTGGCCGTACGGGTTCTGTGCGCTGGGGTATGCGTTGGCAGCCGGCTGCTGCGCGGGGTAGGTGCTGCCCGGGTACTGCGCGGCAGCGGCCTGGGTCGGCTGGGCGGCCTGATAGTAGCCCTGGTTGTAGGGGTTGGCGGCCTGGGCCTGCAGGGGAGCATGGGGAGCGGCAGCATGCAGTCAATACATCGGTAGTGACGGCTTGATCCATGTGACCTTGCGGCCTGGCACCTGGTAACGCCAAGTCCCAGGAGTGTCATACAGCGGGCCAATGAGGCAAAGACTGCAAAACACCGCGTGCGCGCTGTGTGTTGTCAGCTCAGGTGCAACTTGCCGGGTCGCGGCTTGCACGCACGACAACCGTACATGGTTCTTTACACTTCGTGCAGCTGAACTTTTAGGCAGGCGCACGCCCGTTCCCACCTGTGGGGCTGCGGGCGTGGACGCCGCTGCCGCTGCCTCGGCCGCCAGCTCCTCGCGCACGAAGGGAAAGGGCGGCGGGTGCACGCCGTGGGGCAGCTCCGCCACGCCACTGCGGTAGATGCGGTCCTTGAGCACCGCTACGGTGGTGGACGCCTGGGGGCATTGCGCCAGTGGGGCCGACGCATGCCGTTCAGGACGGCGGGCTGGGTTCCAGCACGGGACAGCAACTAAATGTACTCCCAACCCTGGCGTTCAGCCCCTATACATGCGCTCCAAGCGGAGCCCCAAGCATCGCTCACTTGCAAACTGGCAACGCGCCTTCGCACTGCCAAGCTATGCCACCAGCGCATTTCGCCGTGTGCGCCAGGGGGGGGGGGGGGGGGGTAAGGAAAAAAATGTCCGACCCCATGCCCCAAAATTGGT
>VFQN01003845.1_pt1 | contig 20614 bp, 33 predicted proteins | sample 3512371 | NCBI WGS metagenome assembly VFQN01 (sample SAMN10412370, study PRJNA504923) | tailings metagenome | isolation source: Replicate 2 from Balatoc abandoned mine | place: Philippines: Itogon, Benguet | collected 2017-08-28
CCTGATACGGCTAAGATGTCCTGGCTGTTGCCGGTCATGCTTGACGCCGCAACGCAGCAGTACACGCAACTCGTGGTATGGAATGTAGCCTTGGGTGCCGCCGCGTCTGGCAACCTGCCCCTGCTACGGTGGCTGTGGGGACAGCACGGGCTGGACGTCATGCTGACAGGAGCGGAGGGCGTGTCGCTTCTTTCTGGCGTACATGTGCGACCCGAGGCGCTTTGCGGGATTCTGCTGAGCAGCGCACTGCAACGAGATCACGTGGCAGTGGCGGAGTGGCTGGTGGACGAGGTGGGGTGGCCCCTGCCGCTGGAGCCGGAGCAGCAGCTGGAGCGGGGGTCGGTGTGGAGCGCGGCGGGGGCCGCCGACAGTGGGAAGGCGGTGCGCTGGCTGCTAGGCAGAGGGGTTCTGGTGCATGCGGAGGGGCTGCGGTCTGCGGCATGGAAAGGGAAGCTGGAGACGGTGCGGCTCCTGCATGAGGAACACGGGGTGCCCCTGACCGGGCGGGTGTTTCGTTCAGCGGGGGGCTCGGGCAGCGTGCCGACTGCCACGTGGCTGCTGCATGCGGGCTGCCCCACGGACAAGCACGCGTACCTTGAAGCTGCCAACAAAGGTGACACCGCGATGATTGGATGGCTCACGCGTGAGGCCGGCTGCCCCTGGGACAGCAGTACGCTCAGCTTGGTCATCGGCGCCTGGCCCTCTGACGCTGGCACCATGGGCCACCTGGAGGCCATGGTGCGGGAGCTGGTGGCAGCCGGCTGCCCGCCGGGCGGGGGCACGGATGATGCTGATAGCGTGGGCCGTGCAGCAGAGAAGGGCCACCTGGCGCTTGCGCGCTACCTGCACGAGGAGCTGGGGGTGGCGTTCGCGCCTGGGACGCTGGCGCTGGCGGCCAAGGGTGGCTGTGAGCCGGCGGTTGAGTGGCTGGTGGGGGCGGGGTGCGCTCCAGGGAGTGGCGGGCGCTTAGAGCCCTACATTGAGGCGGGCCGTGTGGGTGACGCGGACACGATGGCCTGCCTGCGCCGCCTGGGGGTGCCGTGGGGTGAGGACGTGCTGGACCAGGCGGCGTGCAGGAGGGTACCGCTCCCTGCAATGCGTTGGCTGGTGGAGCAGGGAGCGCCGTGGGACAAGGGCGCAGTGCGGCGCGCCATACGGGAGCCGCATAACAAGGAATACCGGGACGCCATCGCTTGGTTCATGGCGCGCATTGGCAGCTGGTGGACGGCGAGGCTTCCATTCGGTTGGCAGGTATTTCTTCTGATGCGTTGTCAAGCGGTTCCGGGGGCCATTTGCCTGGCATTATTCGCAGTGCTTGTTGCGCATTGGGCCGCGCGCTAGGCTGCAATCACGAGTGCCTGCTGCGCGACGGTCGGCGTTGCTTGGTTTCCGACGCACGTGAGTATCGCATTGTACGCTGCTCCGCCGCACCAGTCAGCGGGACCATATGGGCCATATGCGCCGCCCTGCGGCGGCGCGTGGATTGAGACTATCGCAGATGCTGTTGGTATTGTTGCATGGGCAAGTATGTGCTGTAGCCCGGTTGATGAGCGGTGTGAATGGGCTCGCGTGTTGGTCAATAGACCCATGGGCCGAATGGCAACACGGCGAGAGGCAGGTGACAATGTGAATGAGTGACGGCCTGCGACAATAGCATTGCCATGGTGGTCGTGCTGGGAGCTCAGGGTTTCCGTCACTGCAGAACTGCCACATCAAGTTGGTGGAGATGTTCAGCCGAGTGTCCAGTTGCAGATGCAGTGTATGCTGCTTGTTCGTTCGTGCTCTGCCGTGCGTGCCAAGTGTTTAGGCATTGCGCCTGCATATTTACCAGCTTCATTACGGCCAGTATGAACCACGGAGCAGGGGTCATTGCAAGACAACAACAGGGACTGCACGTGCTTTCGTCGCTAATGCATGACGGCTTGGAGTGTGGGCCCGAGCGTTGCACGTGGTCGGCCCGGTGCAGCTGCGCTTTGTATACTGGTGCACACCATTAAAAGTGCAATCCTAACTGGCCGGGACGCGGCAGAAGCAGACCGCCGCGCAAAGCGACATGCTTGTGGTGGCCAGTAGACCGCGTGTTATCGCCGACGTCCACCGGAATGCTTCCAACGCCATGCCAAATCCGTGCACAGACTGTACCGTACCAAACAGCTATGGCAGCGCACTCTAGCCTTGTGTTGCGAGGGCAAAACGCCCGACCTGCCGTAGACGCCACTCCGCTCCCCACACCACCCAACGCACAGCATAACGGTTTCGAAGATTGCTTCTGAGCCCGCACCAACGAGCGACCACACATACTTGAATAGACAGCATTCACCCCCAACCCTCTCGCCTACCTGCCCCAGTGCCCAGTACCCTGCCCCCACAAAGCAACACCCCACCTACACATCATCCACACCATCCACACCACCCCATGCAGCACCCCGCCGGCCCCCTGCCCCGCCCCATGCCCCTCCACCCCCTGCATCCCTTACCTTCCCTGCTCTAGTCACTAGTGCGCCTTGACGCTCCTATCCCTCGGTTGCAACATCTGCACAAATGCAGTAGCCGACCCGCTCCCCGACCCATGGGTCACCAGAGCCCCGCCCCCGCCACCCCCAAACCCCCCACCACCACTCCCAAACCCCCCACCGCTACCCCCACTGCTCATCAGCCCCCCCAATCCGCCGCTCCCCGCGCCCGTGTACCGCCCACGAGCGGGCAGGTCTGCCGTACCCGCCCGTGGGCCGTACCGTCATTTGGCGGGCAGGCCCAGGCCCATGGCGCCGAATGGGGACAGCGACTTGCGGCTGTGGTGGCCGTGTGGGGAGGAGGCCATGCGGCGGTAGGCCAGCAGCAGGAGGCCGACCACGCCAACGGGGAGCGCGAGGGACCACCAGGAGGCGGACAGGCTGTACGGCAGGGGAGTACGGCAGGGGCATGGGGTACGGGCGCAGGTTAATCAGGGCTTGGAGTTCAGAGTTTGCGTCCAGTGCATCTGCCCTTGCATGTGGGAACTGCGGACGGTCGATTGGGGACAGCGATTTGCGGCCATGACGGGAGTGGGGGTAGGCCAGCAGAAAGAGGCCGACCACGCCCACGGGGAGCGCGAGGGACCACCAGGAGGCGGACAGGCTGTACGGCAGGGTAGTACGACACGGGGGTACGACAGGTGCGGTCAGGCATGGATGTGCACTTCACATGCTGCCCCTGCGTTGTGGCATCCGTGCAAACTCATTTCTAGCATTTCTAGCATTTCTGCTGCTGCTGCTGCCTGCTCCTGTGTGTGCATGTGACGATGCTAGCGTTGAAGATGCATGGCTGACACTAAACTACAATCACAGCGGCACAATCACACCACCCTCCACACCCCTCCGCTGGTCACCAGCTCCCCACCTGCTGCGCGCCCCCGGCTGCGCCCGCCTCTCTCGCCGCACGCGCAGCGCGCCCCCCGTGTTGACCACCTTGACCGCCACGTCGGCGCCCAGCACGCTGCCCGTGCCGTACGCCTTAGTAAGGTAGTCGTACACCTGCTGCTCGTCCCATTTGACGTCAGCGAACTTGGCCTCGGGGCCGGAGGGCGAGGAGGCGTCGCGGCAGGTGGGGCACACCTCCACGGGCGGCCACTGCTCCTTGGGCCACTCGGGGTCGCCTGGGGATCAAGAAATAATACCATGATATATATTTTACTCTTTCACGTATATTTCATATTTTCTATTGGCGCTATGGGGCACTTGGGGCACACCTCTACGGGAGGCCACTGCTCCTTGGGCCACTCAGGATCACCTGAAAATAACGGAAAGCGCCTCAATATCACTACATTACGTATACATGATCTTTTACGTTGACGCACGAGCGGCACACCTCCACGGGGGGCAACCCCTCCTTGGGCCACTCAGGATCACCCGGGGACCCAGATGACGGAACGGCAACAGCATGCATTAATGATGCACACCTAGGCAGCTGTGCCAAGGGGAGCCGGGTGCATCGGTACAACACCGGAAGGGGGCAGCGACGCAAGCTATTTGGTCAGTCTAAATCCAAGCCATCATGCAGGTCGCCGAACGGAACTTGGTCTTGGCGTAGTGGTTGACATGTCAGTGGTTGACAACGCAAGCTATGTGCGGCACCTGAAGCACGTACTCCCCTGCGGCTGTGTCCGCAAGGATGGCAAGGATGCTGCACCCATGCGCCCTTCCCTCTCCCCGCACGCACGCACCTGTTGTGCTGTGCCCGCTTAACATAACTTTGGGTTGCGCTATGCTGAGGTGCTTCCCCCAACTTCGCCGATACACACCCCCACCTGTCGTGCTGTGCCCGTACTTGTTCTCGATGAACCTCAGCCGGTCGTTGACCTCGTTGTGCACCCGCCACAGCCACAGCACCAGGGACCGCTTGTCCTGCGTGATTGCAGGTGCAAAAAGGCAAAATATATGCAGGTTTACGCATTTGCACATACACATTAGTTGTGTGTTCACACGAACTTGTGCGCTCCACAGCCACAGCACTAGGGACCGCTTGTCCTGCACAGCACCAGGAATAACACCGTAAGAATCAGTAAAGCCACTGTTTTGTACACGTTAAGATGAGCAAAGCACCGGTCCTTCGTTGCACTGTTAACCTAGTTGCGCTGCTTCGGCAAGGGGGCCGCGGAGGACCCGCCTATGTCCTCCTATGTCCCCTACCTTGACTGCGGCCGCCTCTGGTGCTGTTAGCATCTTGCCAAAGTGCTTCTGGCACGGCTCGCACATGAACAGGTGCTTGTTGAACTGGAGGAGGAAGCCCATCATGGTGGGCGCGGCAGAGGCGTCGGGCAGCCTGCGTTGGGGGCCAGGTGGGGTTCAGGGCCCCTGACGTGGTACTCGTGCTTGCTTGTTAATGTAGGCGTGGGTGTTGGTGTGGGTTAGGGTGGCACAGGCTCGAGAGCAGGGTGCAGAACGCGGGGAGGGGCAGATCCTGAGCGCACGCGCCCATGCGCACTTTCCCCCACTGAGCACGCGCGCCTTGACACCGAAACCCTTGCCCTGGCCCACCCGGCCGCCATGGTGTGCAGCAGCTGCCTCACGCACAACCCAGCACGCCCCCAACACACCCCTCCTCACCCTGTACGGCCTAGCCCAATACCACCAACCCTTCCACGATCTCCTTGGGATTTACGCGTGCCCCTTGCGCCCAACCCACCTGGCCGCCATGGTGTGCAGCAGCTGCCACAGACCGCAGGAGAAGCCCCTGCTCTCCGGCTTGGAGCCCCTGCATAGCAACATAGTAATATGCCAGTCTTGCTGTAAGTCCTTATAGAAGGGGCTGCGGCAGGGCATCGCCTAATGGTGGGAATGCGGCCACAGGCAAGCCCTCGTGGCCGCATTCCTGCGCAGATCCACTCCAAAGGCAGGTACAGTGTGCTGTTGCCGGTACGGTGCCGGTGCGACACGTTTCCCTCCACTGCATCATACTTCACACACCAGCGCCTTCCGCTGTTGCTGCTACCTATGGCCCTCTCCCTGGTGGGTTTAACTAAGTGGATTGCGCGTGGTGCAATCCGGCTGCACCTTTGGCTCTGAGCCAAATGGCCATGTGCTGCCAGTTGTGCCCAACTGTGGCTACGCTTTGTGTGCTGGATTGCACAAAAACAGGACCCCACCTGCACGTGACCCAGCCGTCGGGCACCTGCATGCAGTGCCACCCAACGTCCCCCACGTTAACCCACACACACGTAACCCCACGTTAACCCACGCGCACGTAACCCCATGCACACGTGTGGCCCCATGCACAGCGCAACCGCGCCCCCGTGCACCCGCACCTGCACCTGCACGTGACCCAGCCGTCCCGTCAGGCGTCTCATGCAGCGGGCCCCCACGTGGCCCCACACACACGTGGGCCCATGCACACGTGGCTTAATACACAACACAGCAGTGCCCCCATGCACCCGCACCTGCACGTGACCCATCCGTCGGGCATCTGGAAAATGGGGCTGTTGCCACAGGGGTGGGCCTGGCGGGCGTAGAGGTGGCAGGGGATGGGGGTGGGGGATGCAGGGCTGTGTGTAGATGCGGGTTGACATTTGGAAGGGCAGTGTCGAGGTGTGGGTGGTACGTTGAGGGCAGCTCGGCATGCGGTGTCGCGGTGGGCTCGCTGCTGCTGCTGTTGCTGCAGTGGTGTCCTGCTGCCCCTGCTCCGTCTACCGTTGCTGCTGCGTCTGCTGCTGCTGCTACCGCTGCGGCAGGATGCCGAGCAGCTCTGCCCACCGTGACATCGTAGGGGCCTTCCCACACACGGCAGCGGCTGCGGTTGGGTGCTGAGTTGCTTTATCTTACGGCGTGGGTAAAGTGGCCCCCTAACGCCTCACGCCACGTTGGCTCGGCGTGCTGGGTTGGCGGCCGCGCACGCCCCACCTGGGGGAAGGCCGTACACACGTGCCCCAGCTCCCACCTACTGCTCTCCATCCGCTGCCCGCAGCTCCTTGAGCACCTGCTCCCCAGCCCGCTTATGCGCTCCGCTCTGTTCCTCAACCTTTGGCTGCCCTAGCCCTCCCGCACACACCCACCCCGCCCCACCTGCAGCAGCTCCTTTGGTGTCTCCTCCTCCGCTATCTGACGCACACACCGCTCTGCTCCCGCAATGGTCATTCGCCCCCGGCCCTCCCCTTCCCCTCCCCCTGCCTCACAGTACTACGTCATTCCTACGTGTACCTTCCCCACCTGTAGCAGCTCCTTGAGCGATGTAGTCGAGGTGCAGTGCCGCCATGTTTGCATGCCGCCCCCTTTCCCACCAACTCCCACCAACGCACACCCACCTGCAGCAGCTCCTTGGGCGATGTAGTCGAGGTGCAGTGCCTGTGTACCATGTTTGCGTGCCGCCCCCTTTCCCACCAACTCCCACCAACGCACACCCACCTGCAGCAGCTCCTTGGGCGCCTGCTTCTCCTCCCGCCTCCGCACACCGATGTTATCCGCCCCCCACCCTCTCCTCCCCTTGCTTCCACAACCACCCCACCTGCAGCAGCTCCTTGGGCGCCTCCTCCTCCGTGGGCGGCCACAGCTGGTCATAGCGGGACAGCAGGTGGGCAGCCCCCGCCTTGCAGCTGCATAGGGGGACGAAGAGGGCATACAACGCATGTTTCACCGACAGTGTGACAGTAACTACACGGGAAGTGTATTCAGTACTCTTAGGGGGGCGGCCACAGCTGGTCATAGCGGGACAGCAGGTGGGCAGCCCCCGCCTTGCAGCTGCATAGGGGGACGAAGAGGGCATACAACGCATGTTTCACCGACAGTGTGACAGTAACTACACGGGAAGTGTATTCAGTACTCTTAGGGGGGCGGCCACAGCTGGTCATAGTGGGACAGCAGCTGAGACGCGCCCGCCTTACAGCTGCATAGGGGGACGAAAAGGCAATAAAACACATGTTCTAGCAGCAATGATAACATCGACTGAAGTGGGAAGCACATCAGAAACTTGAGAAGAGCTGGTGGTAGCAGGACAGCAACTAGGCAAGCGCTGGCCTTGCAGCTGCCGCGGGACACGGAAGGGCTTACACAAACGGTATGTTCAGGGCAAAGCTCGGGGTGCGCTGCCACAACCCCGGGCGCCGGGTGCTGCCCACCAACCCACCACCTCAGGCCCCACACCCCCACGCCCCCGCGTGCCGCATTGGTGTGTCGGCGCCAGTGCTGCCAGTGCGGCCCTCCACGTCCCTCTGCGCCCCTGCCCCAGTGCCCTAACCCCCCAGCCACCACCTCCCGCCTCGTATGGTCCCCTGCCTCCGCGACCCCGAACAGGCCCCCTCTCCCCGCCGTCTCCGGAGCTGATGCGCCCACGAGCTTGTCAACCCGCAGCGCCGCTCGCTCCCCTGCCCTCCTACCGTCACGACACACAAGCACATACACCCACCTTCCGCTGGGGTGTCCTGCCGCCAGCGCCGCCAGCACGTCCCGCAGCGCCGCCCGCTTCTCCGCCCCGCGGTGCAGCGCGGGGGTGGAGCCCACAATCTTCCAAAACGTCAGCGTGGCGCCCTCAACGTCCTCCAGCGACCACTGGTGTGTATTACAAGAGGGGAAGGGGGGAGGAAAAAACAGTGAGTTGCAGCGCGGGCGTGGAGCCTACAATGCTCCACAACGTCATCGTGGCGCCCTCAACGTCCTCCAGCGACCACTGGTGTGTATTACAAGAGGGGAAGGGGGGAGGAAAAAACAGTGAGTTGCAGCGCGGGCGTGGAGCCTACAATGCTCCACAACGTCATCGTGGCGCCCTCAACGTCCTCCAGCGACCACTGGTGTGTATTACAAGAGGGGAAGGGGGGAGGAAAAAACAGTGAGTTGCAGCGCGGGCGTGGAGCCTACAATGCTCCACAACGTCATCGTGGCGCCCTCAACGTCCTCCAGCGACCACTGGTGTGTATCAGGACACAGGGGAAAGGGGACGGGGGAGCTTCGCGTTTGGGCCAACGAGGGGGGCCGGAATAAGCCAGGTGTCAGTTACCCCGGAACGTGAACCACCGCATAAGCCACATGGCGACATGGGTATGCATTTGGGCAGCCCACCGATCCACCGACCCAGATGGAGTTGTGCAGCTGTGCAATAGATATTCGGCACAGGCTGCTCCGAAGGGTATTGCTACACAGCACGCTGCTTTGCTTGTACCTTGCAGCCCCGGCACGGCCCCTAACCACACCTGCAGCTGACCTGTCCTTCGTTCCCGCTCCATCCAATACCCATCATTCGAGTTGCTTCGTTGTTGACCCATTGTTGACCCAGACCCGCACCACGAAAGCGCCAGCTCACCACGGGTCCCTTTGGCACCGGCCGCCGCTCCGCCTGCGTCCGCTTAGCCGCCTCCCCATGCCCCTCCTGCCCCTGCCCCTCCTGCCCCTGGCCCGTGTGCGTCGCCCCCTGCTGCTGCTCCTTCTGCGCTCCCTCGCTGCCTTCCCCTGTGGCCTCCACGTATGTGAGGGTCCTGCGATGCAGGGAGGTGTCTTAGGTTGCTGGCCGTACGACGGATGGCACGACCGAGTCAGGCATACCGGTATGCGTGGAAGCAGCACAAGATCATCTCCAACAAGCCCTTCACTATTAGTGACTTGGAGATGGTACCTTCGTCCGCGCCGGGACGGTACACACTCACGTGTTGAATGAGGACCCCACCCAGCCGACCAGGTTGGGCAGCTCCCGTGGCCCTGAGAAGTGGGTTAGCTCTTTATGCTTCTTCGCCGCAAATAGACCCACGCGTCCGAGGTATATGGACGGGTAGCTCTTCAAGTCAAACTCGCCGCAGAGGCCAGCCTGTTGCAGGGGATGGAGCGGAGGTTGGATGGTGCCAACGTTGGCGGTCCGGACTGACCAGGGTGGCATAAGGTGTGAGTGCCTGGCTTTATGCATGAAGGAATTAAGGCATGATAAGCAGTAATCACTTGATACAGGTTGCATAGGGGTGATCTGGGACAAGCTGTCCTTGTGCCCTGGTAATTTACTCCCGACGGCCACGTGCACCCGGGGCTGCGTCCGCCCATTGATTGCATAGTAGTACATATACCACAGAACAGCACCTGCAGTTCGTGCTGTTGGACCAGCCAACCAACGACCATCCCGAGAGTTTGGCGCGGCAGCCCGGACTCTTTCTGCGCACCTCAGCAGCACAGTCCACCCGTCCAATAAGAAGCGTGTGCTCCCCAAGTGCCTTGTCCTTGAGGAATGTTGCGAGCTTCTCGTACGTTGGGGCGAAGTGTTGACATGCGGGGCACCACGACGCGTAAAACTCTATCATAGCATAGCGCGTTTCCGGTTCTTTATCCAACAACGCTGTAAAGTTATCTGCTCCAAGTTGCAACGCAGCGTGTGTAGGCGCAACAGCAGCAGACGAGACTACCGACAGGGTTGTAACAAGGGCAACAAGTCCAAGGAGGAGGGCCATGACCCTTCCCCCGCCGTCAAAAATCAGTAGCATAGTCGTGGTATCACTTTGAACTGAGGGGGGTTGGCGGGGGAAACCCAGCTCTCGGGGGTCTCCCTCCGTACAAAATCTAATGTTGGGAGCAATCTTGAGCTTTCCGCTCGCGTCCGCCTCTGCGAGCAAGTTAGGCTAATAAAGTTTGGGCAAGATCCACGGGTTCAGTACTCAAACAACAGAAGCAAGCTGAGTTGCTTACTGCTACCTTGAAGCTCGCGTTCATACGTAGATCCGCCTTTGGTTTCCCACAACACGCACAGGTTATATAGGTAGCGTCGCAAATGTCGTCAACTATGTTGCGCGCAATGCTGCCGTCAGGAACAGTCCACAGACCCAGCACCGCTTCCGTCCCTTGCGCGTTGCAACGCCCAAAAGCCGTCTGCACAGCATCACGATGCATTAGCCAACGTCAGTCTAGACATGTCGTCATGCGGGCTGGGCCAGCGCCGCTAGTTTACGTGGAGGGCTACAAGGAGGTTGAGGAAATTGCAGGAGCGCGCCTCGTCGTGGATGGCGATAAGCCCCGTATCGAGTATTTGACCAAGTGGAAGGTATGCTTGGGTTGTTGCAATGCTGAGGAATCGCTGATAGGGCGAGAGCTGCGACACAGACTGCCGAGGGCTGTTGCCTTGCACGGAGGCAAGTCCCAACCCGTCCGTCTGGCACCTTACGCTGTCCACCTTAATTACGGCCCTCTCGCCTTCCATTGCCCACATTCTGCAGGATGGCTCGGAGGATACCTGGTGAGTGGTATCCCGGGTGGGTCACTGTCCCCCAGCAGACAGGGTGGGGACGCTGGCCCGTTGTTCCGGTCGCAATCGGGGTTGGACTCTCCCCCGTCCTGCCTGACCGACGCTGCGTCACCCATGCTAGTCCTGCGGAGAAGGCTAGTGCCTGGCACTGGCCTGACGTAGCAGTTACTGGCAACAGCAACCAGCAGCTTAGCCTCCGCAGCAAGCGGAGGGCACCAGCTGCCCTTCACAGTATGCACCCAGCAGCCACGCCGACAGGCGCACCAGCTGAAGCCGCCGCAGCAGAAGCAGTAGCGTCAGCAGCAGGCACTTTTAACGGCGGCTTGCATTGGCAGCAGCGTCACACCGCGGGGCTGGGAACGGACGGCATGGTGCTTTAGCATCACAGACGGTGATGGCCCCCTAGGGCCGCCTCCAGCTCCTCGCCTCTTGGTGCGGGAGGAGGGTGGTAGCGGCGGAGGGGCCGGGCTGTGGTGCCTAATGGACTGGGGCAGGCCGCGCCGGAGAGCAGACTGGTTGCTCAAGAGGGGGGCATGTGCCGATGGATCGGTGCAGCCGCGGAGCAGAGGAGCAGACTGCAGGCTGCAGATTGCTTGAAGGGGCATGTGCCCAAACATCGGGGCAAGCAGGGAGGCTGGGGGCGGCGGCAGAGGGGACAATGGGGGGTAGAGGGGCTCGCAGCCGCACTGACAGCATGAGCGGCGGTGGGCAGGCGGCATACGGCGCACGTCACAGCGCAGGCGGCTGCAGGCGACGCATGGCTAAAGCCTTGCACGTGTCCGTGCACCGTGAAGCCATGGCACGTGTGCGAGGCCGTACACTGTACGGCTGTACAAGGATGCGGCCGCTTGCATGCAGCATCGACTGTCAATATGGCAGTACGACAGTACGGCGGGCCGCAAAGCGGCAGGACGAGGTTTGCCGGATGCAGCTGGGATGCAGCTACGTGCGGCTGTGCATCGGTATGGCCACCAGGCTTGCCGCGCTGCCCCAGTCCTGGCGGCAGTGCCCGGGGCCCAGGGCGTGACGTGGCACGTGCCGCAGCCCTGACGCGGCGGTGATCAGGCGACCACGGCTGCACATGGCACGTGGGCGCACTGCTGATACGGCGGCGATAGGGGACCAGGGCGGGGCACGGGAAAGCGTGCAACGTACGAGCGGCGGGGAAGGGAGGGTGGGGGCTTCTGGTGGTAAAAGTGGGGCGGCCTGGGCATGCAAGGGGGCCTGCCGGTCAGACCCGCCGCAGACGGGGCAGGGGGGCAGGAGCAGTGCGGCTCGCGCGTCAGCCTGCTGACGTCGCCGGTTGGGACGCACCGCTGGGGCACGCCGGCCGGTGCCGCTGCAGGGTGGTGGTTGTGCGCCGCTGCCAAGGCCCTCCATGGCCCTTTCATGGTAACAGCTGAAGCAGATGGCACCAGATGGCTGGCCTGGGTTGCGCCGAGAGCACCTGGCCGCACGGCGCCGGTGCCAGCAGTCCGTCTTGGCAATGGTGCCAGCAGCGGAAATCAAACCAGCAGCAGTAGCAACGGCAGCAGCAGGAGCGGCATGACGGAGCCATCAGTCTTCGCACGGTCCCAGCAGCAGCAACAGCGGCAGCGGCGGCCGCCGCCCGGCTCCGCACCGCTGCAGTGAGGTCGCTTGGCGACCCTCCCTGACAACACGCATGACTGTCCGGGCCATGTGTCTTAGCCCACTCCACACCTCCCCGACCCCTTACCCCGCCCCCATACCCGAACCCATACCCCAGGGAGGCTGCCGGCGACCTGTCGGAGGACCTCATCCGCACCTACGACGAGGCGTGGTGGAACGCATGCCGCAAGGTGTGTGTTAGGGGTGGCTTAGCGGGCTGATGGCGGGGCGCAGCAGGGGGGTGCGCAGCAGCCAGCGGGCACCTTGACTGTACGGGGCACAGGGTGTGCACCATCGGCACCTACCGTATGACGAGGCGTGGTGGAACGCACGCCGCAAGGTATGCGGTGGTGCAATAGCAGATTAGCAATGCCGCAAAGTATGTCTAAGATGTCTTTGTGTGCTGGAGGCGGGGCCGCAAGTGCGCAGCAGCCGGCAGTGTATGTGCGGCAGTACACGGCACAGTGCATATGCAGCCAGGAGAACGTCAGGGTGTGGGGTTGCTGTCACTGCCTTGCCGGTCGTCCTTCCCGAGGCACCACCAGTCCTGTATCCCGTCCGGCGTGCGTCAGACGTGAGCTTACCAGCTCGGGGTGCCCTGTGGCCCACGGTCCAGCCCGGCGACCCTAGCCCAGCCCCGGCCCATGTTGCCCTCCCTCCCTCCACTCCCAGGCTGACGTGGATGTCCTGATTAAGATGCTGGCTGGGGCGCGGGAGCTGCTGGCGACCGTGGTCAACGAGGACAAGCGCAGGTGGGGATTCGTAGGCTATATCATATATAATGTCCTATTTTCCTATATATTATCTTGATACTCGTAGGCTATGTGTAGCATCCATGCTAGCAACCGTGGTCAACGAGGACAAGCGCAGGTGGGGGCTTGTTCGTATGTCCGGTACCTGCGTGCATGTACGTCGTGTGTTCCTTCCTCTTCCTCCTCCGGGCTGCACTTTACTGCCGCGCTGGGCAGTGTGGAGTGCACCAAGCTGCTGGTGCCACACACCTTGCTGTGCTTGATCGGACGCTGACACTATTATCCCTTGAACTGTATCTCCCCCACAAACAGTGGCCTGCACTTTGCTGCCGCTCTGGGCAGCGTGGAGTGCACCAAGCTGCTGGTGGAGGCGGGGGCGGACGTCAACCTGCAGGACAAGGAGGGTGAGCGGGGACGTTTGTACAAGGGGAACTAGTGATACAACCGGGATGAAAGGGCGGGGTGATGTGTATGCGGGGGTGGACGGCAATCTGCAGGACGAGGAGTGTAATTGCTGGTAGCGGGGGAGGGGATGAGCCGCAGCGCGGCGAACACTTGTCACCAACTAAGGGAACCGGGTTCAGGGCGGAATAGGGGTGTGGAAGCGGGGGCGGACGTCGACCTGCAGGACAATGCGGGTGAGCGGAGGGGTGCAGGTCGAGAGGGCGAGGGTGAGGCAGTAAAGCCTCCTGTACGTCTGTGCAAAGGGACGGCGGGGTGGTCCGGGCGGGCTACATGAGTAGGTTGCGCGGAAGGGACGCGGCGGAGATTGTACCGGTAGTGGGGCGTTCTGTCACCCGGAGGCAAGGGTCGGTGGACGAATGCCGGTCAACAAAGTTATTGAGGGCCCCACAGGCGGGGCCTGGGCACCCTGGGCGGTGTTGGTTAGGGACAGGTGGAGGGGATGCGTGTGGGCGTGTCCAGCAATGCACACGGCGGCTTTGCTCCTTACTGCCCGTCTCCATCGTTTGCTACAACCCTGCAACACGCCCACGTGGCTTTGCTGTCCACAAGCCTCGAGTCCCTTGGGTTGCCCATACCCTCACCCCCAGGCCTCACTCCGCTGCACATGGCTGCTCGCTACATGCACACGTGGTGTTGCTGCTTAGTCCTGCCCAAGAATGCTTACCTGGAACCCCTTTGGTTGCCTCAACCTTGCTCTTTACGCGATACCCCGACCCCAGGCTTCACGCCGCTGCACATGGCTGCGGGCTACATGCACACCGGCAGCATGACGGTCCTGCTGGAGGCGGGGGCCAACCCCGAGATCAAGGTGGGGCGGGGGTTCGGGGTTGGAGCGCAGGTGGAGCGAGTACCGTATCAGGGGGTTAGGTGTGGACACCTGGAAGCGGCGGAAGCAACTGCCCGCCCACGTGCAGTTCGATGCGCCCGCGCTCACCGTAGTCTGTATGGGTGTTCGGGATTATGCCGCACGTTGCTGGTCGCACCCAAGCTGTGGGCCGCCGCCCCGCCTGTTGCAACGTGTCCAACCCGCCTCGCGTCAGTCCGACCTGCCTGTCCGGCTCAAGACAGCTTTTTTAGTAACGTCTTGCTTCCTCCCCCAATCGACGGCATCGGTATACTGCGAGGGTTCCTTCACCGCAAACCCCTCCCTTATTCCCCCTTTCCACAGGACAACAACGGTCGCGACGTGGTGACCCTGATCGACAACCTGCGCGCCTCCATGCCTCTGTCGCTGGCCTCCGTGCAGCGCCGCCTGGCGCTGGAGGAGGTGGGCAACTGCCTCACCGACAGGTGCGCGTGTATGAAAAGGGGTGTGGGTTAACGGGGTGGGAGTGTGGGTTGATGTGGGAAGGTGGGTGGGAGGGGTGCAGCGCCGCCTGGCGCTGGAGGAGGTGGGTGTGTATTAACCAGTCAACAGGGGTGTGGGTTAACGAGGAGGGGTTGTGGGAGCAGGACAAGGTGTCCCGAGTTGACGGAGCACGGAGGGAGGGAGCAGCGCCGCCTGGCACTGGAGGAGGTGGATATGCACGACAACCTCGAATGTGATTGTACGACATCCGTGCAGGCTGTACGACGAGGTGGAGCCGTCCAACATCCTCAACATGCGCCTGGTGGAGGCGCCCGCGCCCGGGCCCGACGGCATCAAGCAGCAGGCGACCCGGGAGTTCCTGGTGTCCTTCCCCGACGGCCGCGACGACGAGTGGCTGCCGGAGCGCAACGTGGGGCAGGAGCTGGTGGCGGAGTTCCTGGCGGGGCTGGAGTATGCGACCGCGGAGGAGATTGTGGACGTGGCGCAGGTACGAATGGTTCTTGTTGTTCAGCAATGCAGTTGATCGGGGTGAAACAGGGTGAAACGGATTGAGATGCAGCTGCGTAGTACTACAGTTGCGTATTACTACAGAGGCGCAACAGGGAGGCATGTGGGGGCGGTGAGGTGATGCGTTCGGTTGGCTCGCGGCCAAGTGGGATGGAGGGTGGGGCTTGTGGGGGGGTAAACGGTTGGCGGGGCGAGGCGGGGCCGCAACGTTGTGCTTTGGTTCGTCGGAGGTTGCCTAATCTAGGTGAAAGGTATGCCTGTCCCGTTTGTGTACCGTAATGCGCCATGGAACGAACGTGCAAGTCTTAAGATACTGTTGAGGCATACGTACATGATAGGAAGCGAGCAAGGTTTGTACAGTAGGGTGCGTGTGAGTCTTGGCACACCACGAGCTCAGCACCGCTGCACCCTCGTCCACAGGTTGGCACCGAGCGGCGATTCAAGGTCCGCTGGTCCGACGGGTACCCGGTGAGCGGGGCTGGGGGCCATGTGGGGCTTGTTGCAACACCTAGGCGCTCTCTGTGACAAAAGCTCTTCGATGTTTGGGCGTGAGGTGGAGGGGACACGGCCTGTTGCTGCCAGCAGTTGCCTCCTTTCCAGTGCCCCTTGCGCACTCATACTGGGGAGCCCCCGTGTGCCGTGCCATCGGTCCTGCCATTCCAACTGAGAACTGACGCAGGTGGCCCGCAACGGCCCCCGTTAATCTGCCACTCACGTCGCCCTTCCCACACAACGCCCCACCCCCAGACCTCCTGGGAGCCGGAGGAGCACGTGCCCGCCGACCTCATTGCGCTGTTTGCGCAGCAGAACCCGCAGCTCTTCAGCGAGCGCACTTCGCTGGAGGCCGCCACCTCCTCGGGCCGCGACTGGGCAGACCTGGGCGTCAGTGACGTGCCAGAGGGCGTGCCAACCGCCAACGGTAACGGTAACAACGGTAACGGTAACGACGAGGAGTACGAGACGCAGTTCACGCCGGTGTACGGCAACGGGCGGGCGACTGGCGGGCGAGGGCAGGGGCAAGGGGATGGGAACGGGGACGGAGCGGACTCGCGGCAATCGCAGCAGCGGGAGGCGGTTGGGGCGGCGAGGTAGGGGGCTGGGCTGGTGGGGTAGCAGGGCGCACGGTGTGTGCCTGTGGGGACAGCAGGGGTGGGTGGTGAGTGGGGGGCGTAGGCTAGCGTTGTGTGTTAATGTTGGTGGAGGAAACCATGGGGTGGCGGTGATTGCAAGACGGCTGTGTATCTTTCTGTTCACCCACAATCTTTACGTGTGGGGAAGCTTGTGGCAAGCTACGGTACGGAGAGGTGGCGTTGGCCTGTTGGTGGAATGACTTTTACGCAGGCACTGCTAGGTTTGGTGTTCAGTGTAGAGCTGATATGGTTTGCGGCTGATACAAAGACAGCGAGTCAACTTTGGAGTGGTGTGCTAGTGCGGGCAGGTTCCTACTCCGCTGAGCTGCGAAGGGTGTTATGAGAGGATGCTTCTGCCAGTAAGGATACCAGTGGTGTGACTGATGGGATCTCGGCAAGAGCGGACGTATGCCACGTGTCGCGACAGGGCTAAAAGGGACTTTGCTGTAACACGATTGACCAGTGCAACTCCCGTCAACATGAGTCTGCAGGGCAGGGTCTCCCTTGGTGAACACATTAGCGAGCATAGTCAGGCGCCAACCAGGGCCAACAGTGAGTGGCTTGCATGTCCCTCCCTCGCTGTCCCCCGCTGCTGGCATGTTCCCTGTGTGCCACCTTACATGTTACAGTTGAGATCGCCATCCAGGAGCAGGAACCCCAGCTGCCTGACGCGCTGATGCCGTTGATAAGCGTTGCTGTCCTGTGCTGTTGAACTGCTTAATATATTGCAATGACGCCAATGGCTTCCTCGGAACTTGCAGTATAGTACGACGATTACCCGGGGCGGACGAAACACGAGTCTGACCTTACAGGTGCTCTCCCAGACAGCAAACCACAAGAGTAGGCTGCTGTGGAGTGGGTGAGCTGCGCCGTCAGGAGCACACTGCGGCACGTGGCACTCCCACACAGCAGCCATCCGTGTCCTTTGCGCGCCCCATATGCGTCCCCGCCCAACGAGCAATCGCCATGCCCACAGAAAGCGTGTGGTTCGGCCAGCTATACCGTTGCGCAATATGCGCGCATGCCCCGCATGGCTTCTCTAGGTGCCGTTCCTCCCAACGTCAAGAAGCTCTAGTGCGCGTTGTAGTCCCCAGCAAGGCGGAGTCCCCCTATGTTGTCGTCAAAGAGTCAAACACTAATGTGTGCCGCATGGTCGTCTACCGCGCCGGTCTATAAGATGACTCTAACCAACCTAGCATGACTAAGGCACCGTCACATGGTCAACTTCCTGTCGTACCGCGTATGCATCCGACAACGACACAGGCACAGCACTTGCCTATGGGAGACGCCGTCGTCATCCTAAGTCCCCTGGAAGGAGCTATGGGGACTCTGCTAATATACCTTTGGAATGGTGGGTTGACCCATGCAGCTGTGATGCCCCCTCGGGCAACTGCGCTGCCGCCAGGAGTGGTCAACAACCAACAACATGCGCCTCCGAGCGCCGTCTGCTGCCTCCAGCTTTTTTCCCTAGCCTCCAAACTCCCAGCGTACGCAACGCCACTCAGCGTTCTGCTGCAGTTCCGCTCCGACAGAGCTTACGTAGTCCCGCCGAATTGCGCCAGGTTTCAACATGCCGACCCCGCTGCTGGTTACCCCCGCTGCTGCGGCCGCGCCTCCCCCTGCAAGTAGTCCGCGACCGCTTTACATGGGCGCGCCAACGGGCCAGCCCGGCGGGCGGTCCCAGACCGTCTCGTTGGTGCGATGGTTGTGATAGTAAGGCTCGCCGGTATCCTTGGTGCGGTACATCACCCAGCCGTCCGGGCCCTGCACCGGGTAGCCCTGTGCAGCCCAGACGTCCTCCGCGACGCCGGGACCGCCCATGGGTGCCTGCCCGTAGCCCTGCATGGGCATGCCGCCCTCGTAGCCCTGGCCGCGACCGCCGTAAGGTCCCTACAATAAAAGTAAACGACAATACAAGTGTTGGGTAAATTGCTGGATCATAGAAGCGGCCTTGGACGAGTGCGGAGCCCGAGGATCGTCTCGCGCAACGGTAAGTAGCTCACCCGGCCAGGGCCCCCAGCAAACTGGTTGTACCCTCCACGTCCGCCGCCGCGACCGGCACGCTCAGGCAGCTTCCTCAGCTCATGCTCGCCATGGGCGAAGTTGCAGCGCGCCCCGAAACGGCAGTCGCCTTGGAGCCACCTGAAAGCACATTGTAGTCAAGTCAAGGTTACGAGGGTCAAGGACAACGTACACCGTGCTGCCTCAGCTCAAGGCTTATACCCACCTAGTGCAGACCTTGGTCTTAGCGTTCTCCGCTGTGCCCCGGAAGCCACGGCGCGCTGCCGCGTCTGCCTCTGCTCCCGGCGATGGCGGACCACCAGGGAAGCCGTCGCCCCTCCTACTCGGGAAAACGCTGTCCATCACCACACCAGGGGTGCCTCACGGTGGGCTACTCAGTGGCTCGGCGAACAGGGTAAATGTGCGATGGGCTTGTGCTAAAAAGAGCTGTGCGTCCCTATGCCCTTAGCTGGGCGCTATTGGACGCGTCTAAATGACTAAATTCTAAAGGGGCTATGACGCACCGCTCTTGGTTCCAGCGTGTAGACCCGAACCCGAGAGCCAGTAGTGCATCAATGAAGGGGATCAACCAATTCAGTTTGCTCCGTGCCCGTTGACAGGGAAATCGAGACACACTTTGACTAATGTAGTATAAGCATACTGCAGCATATACAACCTCGCTGGTGGCCCATACGTCACTCTATGTATGCCCGCGATCCTTCTTGTACCTGACCTCGCTGTGCCCTCAGTCACAAGGAATGCCCACGTTACAGGAACAGGACGACATGCTGGGAACGTGCGCCCAGTCGCAACTACTTGTCGGTCCAACTTGACACGTTCCCCTGTCGCATCGTGCCTCGAAATGCTCGGCGTCGCACCCAAGGGGCCACATGAACAGGTGTACTGACGCAGATGCTTTACCCGTTGCCTCGTGTGTACAAAATGCGACAGGACTGCAACGCTCGCTCGAGCGTGATGTGACAGGCCGTATTGCAAGCCGGCCGGCCGGCACCTGTGCTGCATACGTGCAATGTACGCCGCTCCCCGGGGCTCATGCACGTCACATCGCAGCAGCTCTCGGAACGAACTGTCCCACTCCTACCCGCACCCCAACCCACTACCCACCCACCACCTACCCCAACGGTCCAACCCCGACGGTCCAACCCACCACCTGCTCGACCAGCTAGACATCATCTCGCGGCCCTCACGCGCACTTACAAAACGTACATGTGCCCCTACGCATACTGCTCCCAAACAGCCAGGGCCTCAGCGCTCGGAGCGCTTCATCATGAGCTGCACCACGCCCACCTCACCCCTACTAGATTTCGTACTGCCGTACATGCCGCTTCCCGGGGCTCATGTAAGACCTCAGCGCTCGGAGCGCTCCATCATGAGCTGAACCACGCCCGCCTCGCCACGTGGCTCCGTGTCGGGGTGCACCACGCCCGGGTGCTGCAGCACGCCGTGCAGCACCACGCCCTGGCCGCCGCTGCCGCCGTCGCCAATGCCGCCGTCGCCGCCCTCGCCACCAAAGCCGCCGCCACCGCCACCGTTAGCCGCCTGCTGCTGCTGACTCTGTTGCTGCTGCAGGTGCTGCTCTTGCTGACGCTGCTGCTGCATGGCGCCGGCCGTGTGCTGCTGGTGATGGTGTTCAGGGTCCGCGGCGTGTTGGCCAGGAGCGGCGGCAGCAGCAGCAGCAGCAGACACGGGGTGGTGCTCTGCGTGGGGTACTGGAAAGGGTGCACCGCGAGAATGGTGGTCAAAAGGGTGTGTGGTGCGTTTGCACGGGTGCCGGGTGGTGGTAGGCATCCTCGCGTGCCTGCCTGACTGGTGATGACGTGTGAGGAGCACGTGTGGAATCACATTGCGCACGTGCGTGCTGCGGTGTAACTGTGCTTCGGCAGGCCTGCGTGGGGAGCGACGTTGCAAGGTGGTATGCATGTGTTGGCGGCGGATGCACGTGTGGCAAGTGCGGGTGTGCTGCATCGGCATGGGAGCGCTCTTGTGCCTGCTGCCTGGCCCTGCTGCCTGGCCCTGCTGCCTGCACCCCATCCTGATCCGGTATGCAGCTTTTTTTTTTTTTTTTTTTTTCAGGAGAAGGGTTATGGGATTATCGGAGACCTATTTTTTGCGGGTAGGTCCTC
>VFQN01003846.1_pt1 | contig 20614 bp, 26 predicted proteins | sample 3512371 | NCBI WGS metagenome assembly VFQN01 (sample SAMN10412370, study PRJNA504923) | tailings metagenome | isolation source: Replicate 2 from Balatoc abandoned mine | place: Philippines: Itogon, Benguet | collected 2017-08-28
CCCCTTCCGCGGCGGACGGGGGTTACGTCGGGAAGGGGGGGGGGGGGGGGGGGGGGGGGGGTAGCAAGGCCTAGGGGCGAATGCGGGGGCAGGAGCAAGGGCGGCAGCACACGGGCTGCATGTACCATGGGGCAACAGTTCGGCTGATTTAGGGAGGATGAGTGGGGTACCTTCAGCAACAGCTAACAAGCAACTCTCCCCGTCCATGTGCACACGCCGCAGATTACAAGCGCCCGTACTACTACTGGGAGTCCATCATCATGTTCAGGTACGACAACCGTGCTTACTGCACCGGCCAATTGTAGATGGAGGTCCGGAGAGGAGCTATCGATTCAACTTGGCAGGCCTCATGTTGGGCACGCGAGGCCCGCAGGCCCCCCTACTGTACCCCAGCACTAGGCCACAGCGTTTACAACGAATGGCACGTGCACCATGGCACTGATGTTGGTAGACTGCATATCCCACCCATGCAGGAAGTTGGCATCCGTGGGGCTGCTGCTGCTGACCAGCTCGCAGGACGAGATCATCCAGGTGCGTGGTGGTGCCATGCGTGGAGCACAGGCCCATTAGATGGCCATGTGGGCCACCGGCAAGCGTCTGACCGTATGAGGCACGCGAGAAGGGACGATTTGAGTCCTTGGTGCCCACTCATCCACACGGTGCCTGGCTGTATCCGGCGCCCCCCCCCCCCAACCAACAGTTACTTTGCCGCTCTGCGGTTACCCCCCTAACCAACAATGCCCATCCGGGTGGCGCACTCAGTTCTTGAACATAGCCCCAGCACCGCTCCCCGGCTTCTCTTGCAACCCCAACCCTCGCCATCCATGGGCACTCCCTCTCCACCCCGCCCCCAGGTGCTGAGCGTGCTGGGCGTGGTGTCGCTGGCGGGCGTGGCCCAGGTGCTGTGCCGCCCCTACGCCCACGAGCGCTTCAACCGCCTGGAGCGCGCCTCGCTGGGCGCCACCGCCCTCATCCTCTACCTGTGCTGCTTCTTCCTGGTCACCGGCCTGTCGGACGCGGCCAAGCAGGCGCTCAGCGTGCTCATAGGTGCGCGGTTGGGCAGGGCGGGGCCGACCGACTGGAGGGTTGCAATGCAGGGTCAAGCTCCTGTAACCACTGGTTTTGTGTGCGTGGTGCACTGCTTTGGAGGCGGGCCAGCGCGAATGCCAACGCCGTATCGCCTTGCGCTGTCTGTGCCCTGGCTCCTCGCAGCTAGCGCCTTGGCCAACTGGAGCCCTACTGAGGCACTGAGGTGCCTCAGCGTAACGTAGCCACATCCCCCTGACCTTCCTACCCGCCCATGCTGCCGCCCACTGCCCTGCCGTGCAGCCGCCGTGAATGTGAGCATGCTGCTGTGGTTCGCCTACTGCCTGGCCACTGAGGCGTGGGGCTACGCGGTGCGGGTGCTGGACGAGGACGGGGACGGGTCGGTGAGCAGCGGGGAGGTGCGAGCCTTCCTGGCCTCCAAGGTGGGGGCTCCCCTGGCCCGGGTGGTGGTCTGGGTGGTCACCCTGGGGGGACTGGTGGGCGCAGGGAAGGGCAAGAAGGGTGCGGCAGGCGTTCCTGCAAAGGCGAGCAGTGGACGGGCGGTAGTGGAGGGGCAGGGCGGCCAGGCGCTGGGAGAAGAAGGGGGGAGAGGAGAGGGGTCGGGGTCGGGGCAGGAGGTGATGAGGAGGGTGATTGAGGACGGGGTGCCGGTGGGAGCGCCGGGGCAGCGGCCGAAGTCGTCGACGGAGCTGTTGGGACCGCGGCCGCTGAGGGCGCCGCCGGGACAGGGGCCCGAGGCGGCGGCTGGGGTGGAGCCAGGAGCCCTTGGGGGTGAGCGGCATAAGCAGCCGCTGCGGCAGCAGGCAGAGCAGCAAGGCCAGATATCAGGCGCGGCCGGGGAGGCGCACAGCGCGGAGGCGTCCGCAGGCTCGGGCGGACGCACAGCCAGTGGAAAGGCTGCGCCGGACGCCGCAGCGGCTTCCGCGATCGATGGAGGGCACATGGGTGCCAACGTGATCACAGCTGCGGAGGCGAGGCAGGGCGTGGGCAGGGGCCACATGCTGGCGTCCCATGGGTCGGCGGCGCAGGGTGGAGGGCGGCCAGGGTCAAGAGATGCGGGTGACGGGGCGGTTATGGGGGTCGCGGATGGGGTTGGGATTGGGATGCTGCCTCCGGGTGCGGTGCCTGAGGGGGCTGCGGGAGGTGCGGCGGGGTCTGGGGAGGAGGGCAGCAGGAGGAGCAGTGGGGGTGAGGTGGCGGGGTCCGGCAGGGTCAGTGGCGGGTTGCGGACGACGGCGATGCTGGACGGGGGTGTGGGGGAGCGGAGGGGGTCCGCTGGGGGCGGCGGTGTGGATGGAAGGGCCAGCGGGAATGGCGGCGGCATGAGCACGTCCGGCTGAGCACGTGCATTGAAAGAGTGTAGTTTGCAGCTTTACTGCTATAACATGATACTGGTACCCTTCCGCTCTCGTTCTCACCATGGTGTGTGCGTGTGCCGCTGGGCCGTTCGGCATGATGTGCACACTTTGCGCCCAGCGCTCCATGGTCACTTTACGATTACATCGCGCGTCATTATGACGGTTGCTAGGTCACTTTCAGCCTGTCTCATGCGGCGGCGGTAGCACCTGCTGCGCAAACCCCTCTGCCATGCTACTTCGAAGCGCAGTTGGACACGACACGGGTTGAGGGGCAAGGGACCGCGTGCGGCCCTGCATAAGGGCTGTTATTTAAGACGCCTCGCTGCATGTTCGCGTGCTGCTTGTTGAGGCCAAGGCAGACCTACAGCATGATTTTGTTGCGGTCTTTGTTGTCTGTCTTTTGCCTTACTAAGGCTGAATGCTCATGTGACACCCTGCCAGCGGACCGTGGCGTATTGGCGAACCCCAGCGCAAGGTACTAGATACCGGTAGGCAATGCATGCGGTCGTATACTGGTGGCGGCTACGATGCCCACAGATTAGTGGATAGAAGATCCAGCTGCCTTACCCAAGCGGGTGTGCGGTGGGAGCCTTGAAGGTAGGATGGGGCATCATCACCCCGCTCCCGGGAGGATGGGGGAGAAGGGTTCAATCGCCCATCGCCTGCGGCCTCTGCCTGACTTAGTAGGGAATAAGTATTCGCACTACCACACCATACATTTCCAGGCAGCGGGAGCAGAGAGGGGGCAGAGTGGGGGCAGTGAATGTGCGTTTCGTGTCACGTGCTGGCCTGGTGCTGGCGCTGTGCACCGACAACGAGTGAGGGCAGGTTGGCGCCCTAACGTCCTAATGGAGGATGGCTTAACGCCGTCAGCGTGGCATAGCCAGCTACGGACTGCGCGTTCATGTGGACTGGACATGGGAAAGCCCGCCAAGTTGCTCAGTTGCTCACAGTGCGGCCCCCGAGCGCCGCACACTTGGCCGCACATGCTGATGTACAGTACGGAGTTCCACAGTTTTCCCGGCTGCAAAACGGCAACGCGGTGAAGGAATCCCTTAGTGTCTATGCATCAGTGTGACAACGAGCCTATACCCGCCGCTCGAAACATCCCGCAGACTGAGAGCGTGCTGCTAGAGCCTAAAACTCCTCGCCACCAAACCCGCACTGCGGCGACGGGCTGTCTTAATAGCATAGTGCCAGTTTCTTCTACTCAAAAACTATTTTGCAGGTTACTGTGCCTCCGTAACAGGTTAACTCGCAGTGAGTTGGACGAACATGCCGCCGCCGAGCCTCGAATGCTAAGCATACTGAGGCCATATACCTTATACAACAACGGGGCTGGGAAGTCCCCAACGACTGCTTAGCAATGTGCGTACGGCAGGCAGTACGCAGAGTCACTCGCTTGGCATGCTCCGCTTGGTATACCCTGTTTGCGTAACTTGGCATGCAGTCACCAAGTGTGCATGAGTAAGGAAGCATCAGAGTTTGCGCGATTTGACTGGTGTGTTAGTTTTATACTCCTAGGAGCTTCCAAGGCAAGACAATTCAATCACTTCAAAGACACTCTGCCTCTCACAATTAGCCGTGCCTGGATGCGATTAAGGATGTAGCAGCGGCCCAAATAGCATGATGTCTGTATGCTGTTTTGGCCGACCTCGCACAGGCCCCAAAGCGCCTGTGCAGGAGTTCGAGGGCCCTGCAAAGCCTCCCACGCGTGCGCCGGTGCAAAAGGATCTTATCCTTCCACCAGACCAAGGCGTTCATGACCAAGGCGTTCATGCCGCAACTCTGGAGCCGCAGCTGCTAAAGCTTGAGCCGCTGAACAACGCCTCCGTGGACGTTTCGACTATTATTGCAACGGGGGATGGGGCAAAACAGGATGAGCAGACAGGGGCCACGCTGCGCTCCCTGCTGTCCAGCTGCGACTACCTCGGAACGCCGCAAGGCTCTGTCGCGCTTGGGTCAACTCGACCAGAAACAGACGATAACTGCGGGCTGGCTAGTGATTCGGTCAGGACATTCAGCTGGGCGGATGTCGGTGAACTCACATATCTCGGGCAGGGTGCGACAGGCGTGGTGTATCGGGCGGAGAGCGCAGCTGGGGCCCAAGTTGCAGTCAAGTTCATGATCTGCAACACTCCGCAACAGCTATGGCAGCGCGCCAAGGAAGCCCTCCTCTCAAAGCTGGTCACGCACCCGAACCTGGTGCGGACGTTGGCCATGGACGTCACGCTGGTTACCCCAAACACATACCGGGAGTGGGGTGTCAGTCATCAGCGATCGACGGCTCCCCTAGCAGCGCAGCAGGGCTCCGGAGAGGCAGGGCCCGACACCAACACCTCCCGGTCCTCTGGTGGCGTTCCCACCTCGGAGCTGCCTGAGGCAGTGAAGGTCCAGTCAGGAGGCCAGGAGTACGTATCGGCATCAGGGCGGCTGGGAGTGCCGGCGCCAGTCGCCGAGGCGCCAGCAGGGCAAGAGGCTGGGCTCGGCCAGCGGGGGCGGGGGCCGGTCAACGGCTTGGTCGCCCCGTGCGACCAGGGCAGCGATGTCGCGAGAGGGGACACAAACCGCGGCGAGTTCCCCGGCGATGCCCACTCGCACCTCGGCTCGAAGCAGCACTCAAAGGACCACCTCACTACCGGCTCAAGCCGCTCTGGGGCCGGCGCTGGGGTGGGCCTTACGGAGCAGTCCTGCCTCACGCCTGCTGGTAGCAGGGGCCACGCACCCCTTCCTGCTGCTGCCCCCGGCGCGCCCACCAGCCGCGCCCTGGCGTCAGTCATAGCCGCGGAGCACAGCGGGCCAGGCATTCATGCGGGCAGGGCTGCGGAAACGCACGTCCGCTGCAACGTCACCACCGAGCTGCACCCCCGTGCCGCCGTCTTGAGGCAGAAGCTGCAGCAGCACCTCCACCACCTCCACGAGCAGCAGGCAGCTCCAGGTTCCTGCACCTGCTTGCCGCATCATGACCAACGGCAAGAGCACCTGCTGCCGGACGCCGAGCACGGGGGCGGCATGCAGGCGGCTGCCGAGCTACCCGGTGCGAGCGTGGACTCGCACACTGTCCTGCGCACGTGGGCTAGCAGTGCCAGCCCCCAGGGGACACACAGCAGCGGCGTCAGCGCCTCCTCCGTCAGCGCGCATGCCCAGGCTGGGGCGGGGGCCTTGCAGCAGCCCACGCAGCTGGACGGCGCAGTGCAACGGCAGTTGCAACCTGGCGAACAAGCGCAGCAGCAAGGCGTTGCTCTGGACGGCTTCTCCTCCATGCCGTTGCGCACCGTGACCGCTGCTGCCGCGGTCGCGGGCTCCACCCTGGGCATGATTGGGGAACGGAACCCCGACGCCCCTTCCTACCCCTTAAGCTCTCCCGCGGCGTCCTCCCTCGGCCCCAACTCCAACTTGTCGTATTCCCTGGCCAACGCAAGCAGCATGTACGGTACGGGCACCGGCGACGCGGGCCATGCGCTAGGGTGGCGCTCGCTGGACGCCCAAGTCACGCGGGCCCCTGAGATCTGCGTGGCCGACACGCAGGGCGCTGCCGGGCCCGAGGCCGTCGTCCAGGGTCCGGGGGACAGCTCGACGGACGCAGGGGAGCTGACGCTGGCGGGCAGTGCCGCCACGGGAGGCAGCGGCAGTGGCGTGGGCAACGGGGAGGTGGTGCCTATCCAGGACATCCTGTACCACCTGGATGCGCTTCCGGGGAGGTTCCTGGCCAAGGTGATCATGGAGTACTGCGACGGCGGGACGCTGCTGCAGCGCATCAACGCAGGGGAGTTCCTGGCCGCGCCGGAGCGCGGCGTGCGCGGCATGCTGGGCGCCATGCAGGCGCTGCTGCTGTGCCTGCAGGAGGTGGCTGCGGGCATGGCCCACCTGCACAACCTCAACATCATCCACGGTAAGTGGTGCTGGTCCGGTGGGAAAGCAGGTTTTCAGGAACTGGGGAAGCTTACCGTGTGGGAGGTCTGCGGGCAGCGGGCCGTTGCTTCTTGGCAACCTGACCTTTGGGCTGGTGTGGGCTGGATGCTGTTGGCCGGGTGCTGTACACGTTCCCAGCAGTAAATGTTGATCACCTATGCCCCGCTGCTGAGCAAGCGCAACTTCACGTTATGCGCTGGGCTGCAGAACGCAGTGCCGAAATAATTTTGTTGCTGCAATCCCCCAGGCGACCTCAAGCCCGGCAATGTGCTGCTGGCCTCCGCGCCCGGCACCCCGCTGGGCTTCGAGTGCAAGGTGTCGGACTTCGGCCTGGCCACGGCGCTGGAGAGCACGGAGCAGACCATCACGCACGAGAACTGGGGCACGGTGGTGTACATGGCGCCGGAGTCGTGCGCGGGGAGGTGCAGGAAGGCGTCGGTGAGTGGGGCGGGGTGCACCAGGGCACGTGGGCACGCTGGGGCCGAGCAGGTTGCGGAGTTAGCAAGCGGGCGGATCAGCTTCGGGGCTGCGGCCGGTAACAAGGCGAAGGGGTGCGCCCTGCATGCCGCATGCGCTTGGCAGGCGGCACTCGCGCGCCGTATTTGCAACGTCGTACTAAACGCTGTCCAAGATGAGTTTTTGCTCAAGTCCGCTGCCAAACAATCCCTTTTTGCAAGCTCGTTAGCCCTGTATCGCCCGGGGCATGGCCAGGACCAGCGTGCCCCTTGCTTCCCGCCTGTGCATGTCTGTGCCGACCAAGCCTCTCCCCCGCCGTGGCCTCCCTGCCGCCCGGTCCCGCAGGACGTGTACTCGTTCGGCGTGCTGCTGTGGCAGATGTGCACGGGCCAGCGGCCCTACGCGGGGCTGCAGGCGGGGCAGGTGCTGCTGGGCGTCAAGACGGGCACGCTGCGCCTGCAGTGGCCGCCATGGGTCAACAAGTCGCTGGTCAAGGTGGGCCAGGCGTGCATGCGCTTCGAGCCCAAGGAGCGCCCCGGCTTCAAGGGGATACGGTCTGCGCTGGCTAAGATCAGCGCGCGGCTGGACCAGAAGCTGGCGGCGCTGGAGGCGGCGGTCTGCAGCGGGACGGTGGCGCTGGCGCCCCCTGTGTCCGGAGGACAGCTGGGGCAGCTGCTGGAGGATGGGGAAGGGGAGGCGGGAGCGGAGGACGAGGAGGCGGAGTCGTGGAGGAAGGGAGGGGAGGGGAGCGGGGATGTGGGAGGGAGTGGTGTAGGGCAGGCCGGTTGTGTGGGCGGGGTGCAGTAAGCGGCTGAGAAGGGGCAGAGGACGGGCTGGGGGCAGTGCCGGTTAAGGGCTGGGGGCGTGGGGCTGCGCGTGCGAAGAAGCGGCCTCGGGGCCATTGGCCTGCCATACGTAGCGGTGTGCGCTTTAGGCCGGGGCCATGCTACGCGCGTCTTGTGGCCCCATCGGCATGTTGTAGCTTCTGGAGCATTTCTTCCCGTGGTAGCGGCTAGCGGGGGAGCGGAACACCGGCGACGCCTCTCAGCCTCCTGTGGGTACCGGTCGTTGAGGCAGGGGCTTTGCTGCGGGTAGCAGGCAACGGCTGCGGGTCTGGGCTGCAGGTGTGGGCACGGGGCGACCGTCTGAGTCAGGGTCTTGCATGACAGGGGCGCGGCACCCTCACCAGGTTTGACGTGGTGGCAGGGCGGTCAGTAGCACAGTGCGCCACTTGCTTAGCGGCGGAGGTGCGCGTGGGTCCGCAAGTGCGTCCTTTGTGGTCGGCTCTGAAACATGCGGCGAGGCAGGGTACCTCTCCGGGAGGGTGTACCTCAGCCGGGGAATCAGCTAGCACCAGTATCAGGCGGTGCTCCTGAATACGCCGGACGGTACTGCTCTGAGGATTTGCACGGGCGCGGGGTCAGGGGCCATGGGCCTGCCATACGTAGCGGTGTGCTGCCCCGCGGGCGCGTGCGGCCATATCACTTCCTTTGGCATACGAACTTGGGTGGTCCGGGTTGTTAGAGCATCCCCTGGCACGCTGTCTCGGAGGCGAACCCCCCACTTTGAACGGTATTCTGAGGGTGGTCTGCAAAATTGCAAGTAGCCTAGCGTATCGACAGCATGCAACAGCATCTAGATATGACATGGTTGACATTCTTATATGGAGGTTAGATTGTTGCGAGGGAGCTTGGAGGCGCATCGGGTAACGAGCTTGTTCTCCGGGTCTCCCGCGGTTCCCTTTTCGGTATACGCTATTGTGGTGCTGAGGTCCCAAGGAAGGTGACCGCATATACCGCTTTGCATCCTGTTGGGAAGCAACTGCACGGCGTGAAGGTGCACTGGGGCAATTGGTGGCCAGGGCCATGTCCCGCCGTGCACTGATTGTCGGGTGGAGCGTGGCTGTGTGGTTGCGGCCCGGATGATGCACTGAGGTTGCGGCCCGGATGGCCCGTGCCTTCGTTAAACGCTGCTTAAACATCGTGTCTTGCATGTCGTACCAATAGTGTGGCGTGCAGTGATGCACAGGGCAAGGAGTCTGGGCAGGACTAACCTGGCTGGCAGCTGCATGGGGAATGTGCATATGCTCGGGGTCTCCAGGCTGTTTTGGGGTTTGTTGCGCTTTTGTGGTACGTTAGGTTGCAGGAAAACGCGCTCCGGGGTCTTGTGCATGTAATATGCAAGGCGTTGTTTGGGCTGTGGGGCAGTATGTTGTTGTAAGCTTGCAGGGTTAGCCTTTTCCTGGGTGGTTCTTTTGTGGCTTGTTGCGGTATGGCAGGCGCGGGGGGCATGGTCAAGACCTGGTGGGGTTGCAGCGGTCCAGGGTACTAGGGGTGAACGGATGTACGGGTGAACGAGTCAGACGGTGTAATGCTAGAGGGAGTCAGGAGTGTGGTCAGTGGTTGCTTTCTTTAGCGCTGGTTTTCGTTTTTATGCTGGACTGCACAGTTGCCCCGCTTGCATGTTGGGGGTGCCGGCGTGTTGCATGCATGCATTAGCACCATGGTGCATCATGTGTTTCATATGATATCAAACGTCGCGTGGAGCTTTGTAATGGTGGCAAGTGAAGGGTTGAGTTCCGTTCTGGCCCCGTCGTTTGCTAGTGCCTGTTTAGCAGGGGAGTCTCCTCTGGTACATGAACCCCACTGCTGAGCCCATGACACGGTATCTCTCACTCCTGACATCCTGAGCCCAGCTGAGCCTGACCCTGGGAGAAAGGTAGCAACACTGCACCCCAGACGGGGTGCCACGGTGCCTGCCTGTCGAGCAGGAGGATAGCCGCTATGGCTGAATGATGCAGTGCTTACAAGTTACAAAGGAGTTGATGCCAATTTCGTACCGGTCCAGCCGCAGACAAGAACCTGAGGGGCCCCATACGACTGACGTACACACCCAGCTGTCCGCAGCTCCGCACCGATACGCGCCCCATACGGCTGCGTCAGGGCGCCATCTCCACAGTATGATGTTCAGCGGCCGGCGCCGGGCCGTGCGTTGCCACACAATGAGCACATGCACACATTCCTCCACGCCTGCACGCTGCCACGTGCCTTGCACAGCACACGAGCTCCCCTGGCCACGCTGCGCCTCAGCAACCACACGCTTGTGCACATGCACAACTGTCCGGCAGCGCACTCCGCCCGCCGTAGCCAGTACGGTTGCGGCTTCGGCGGTGCCCCACGGCAACTGCCTGTGATGAATGCCGCCCGCAGGTCAGCAGCCAGCGCCCGCTCACTTCTCCTGGGCCAGGGTGGCGGTCAGCTCCAGCTCTTGCAGCCCCTGTGGCGGTGGGTGCGCGAGAACGCCCACCTGTTGCTCAGCTAGACACAGACACCAGCACTCTACTCCTAGGGGCGGCAGCCCAAACTGTATAGGTGCACACTGCAGTGCATGATGGCGATTTGCGGCAGCAAAGGCATCCCTGTAGGCACGCCGCAACAGCTGTAGCTCGCACCTGGTCCGATGAGCGGATGACGCGCAGCGTGACAACCTCCCCCACCGCCAGGCCGCCCAGCGCCGCCAGCAAGTCGCCCCCACTGTTGACCGGCCGCCCGTTGACCGCCTGGATGACGTCACCTGGTGTACGGCACGGTACGGCACGGCCAAGCAGTTGATGGTGTATGTCAGAAGGCCAGCAGCGTGCGGCCAAGGACAAGGCTAGACCGTGCCGGTGCTGGTGCGGGTGTATGTGCGCCGTGGTCACATGGAAGCCACCTGCGGAACTTTTTCGCTATTGCCGTGCTGCTTTCCTGTCCAGCACCGATCCGAGAGGCCACTGGAAGCTGGCCTAGTCCCACACCTCAGGACTACAAGTCTTTGCCTAGTGTACGCTTACTCCCCTCAACACCCAGTCGAGCGTAGTCCCGTGTCCCGGCTCGTGTCTCAGGCCCAAGAGGCCATCGCTGTGTCTCGGTCTGCTTATGGACCCCCGGCGTTGCCCACAGTGTAACACTGGATCACCCAGCCGGCCAGGCCCCATGATCCGTGGCCCCAAGCCCTGCAGTATATGCCCAAAGGGCTGAAAGGTTCGCCCCTGCCCCACCTGTGGTGATGCCGGAGAGGCCCCTCCGCGTGGGCAGCAGCCCCGCCTTGTCCCCCGCGCCGCCAGCCGTGACGCCCTGCACCAGCGCGCCGCGGCCCACCTTGAGCCGCTGCGCGATGGCGTCGCTGGCGATCTGTACGTCCAGCGTGGGCTGTACGACCTTGCCGTACGTGATCAGCTGCGGCACAACGCGCTTGACCTGTGTACGGCAGGAGGAAGTGACAGCAGACTCGGAGAATGGACGCGGCCTCAAGGAACAGCGGTGGGTAACGTGCGTCATGCGCTGAGCATCTTCACTGGTTGCATCAAAGATCAAGGTACCGTGGTGTGCCGTACCGTGTCGATTGGGATGGCGAACCCGACGCCGGCGGAGGACCCTGTGGGCGTGAAGATGGCGGTGTTGACGCCGATGACGCGGCCGGCGCTGTCCAGCAGGGGCCCGCCAGAGTTCCCCGGGTTGATGCTGGCGTCTGTGGATAGGGGGTAATGCGAGGAGGGTTGCCTCATCAACGCCAAGGGGACACCTCCCCCCTTAGTGCATGGAGTTGGACGGTGGTATTGGTGTTGCATTGAGAATGAGTTGTTGCATGCAGAGGGACGCTACGAAGGCGGGTTTACCTGTCTGGATGCCTCCAGGGATGGTGGTGCCTAGCTGGCTGCGGATGTCTCGGTCTAAGGCGCTGATGACGCCTGGGGGTCGGGCGGCGAGCAAGGAGGAGAGGGCAGGCAAGGGTGGGACAACGGCCGCACAGAGCAGGATTCGCGGTGGGGCAAGGATGAGGCGGCAAGGGGCAGAGGTTACCTCCTGGACTACTTATTTTGAACGACATGACTGGACAGGGGCTCGCGGCTCAGGATCAGGCACGCGGCTACAGGGCAAGGGGCACAACAGACTATGCATGGTGAGGCAAAGGAATGAGGGAGGAGTAATCTGATGGTCACGGACAGGCCCGCATGGCCGCTCAGCTGCATGAGGCAGAGGCATGTCCATGCACCTGGGGGTGCAAACACCATGCCACAGAATCGTGCGGGAATGTGTACGTGGGTGTAGGGTGCTGCTTGGCCAAGCTACGGTCCGCACACAGCGCAGAGTGTGTCATCTCACCGCTGGTGAGCGTGTGTCCAAAGCCGAAGGGGTTCCTGCATAAACGTCAGCACAAAAATGGTACTCTTAGCAGCACCGGCGGGCGTAACAACACCTGCAGTAGCACACCAGCAAAATCACGGCGTGTGGATTGCAGGGCGTCCCAAGCAACGGTACCTCACCCAACTTCCCTCCTGCCCCACAAGCTCCCGACAAGCCACGGCCCTTCTCCACGCCCCTCCCCCTATCCTCCCCTCCTCCTCACCCGATGGCGAAGCACTGCTGCCCCACTCGCAGCCCCCCGCTGTCCCCCAGCGCCACGGGCCGCAGCCGGGCCGGGGGCGCGTTGGCCAGCCGCAGCACCGCCAGGTCCCGCGCCCTGTCGGCGCCCACCAGCAGCCCGTCGAACGTCTGCTCCACACCGTCGGGGCCCAGCACCGTCACCTGGGCAACAGCAGTTGTGGGGCAGGGGGCTCAGCACTTGGGCGGACAGTGCCCCTTGCGCTGAAGCGGCAAGGGGAATACGCGCCCTGGGCGGCAGAGGAGAGCTGGGAGCCGGGTTGTGCCGGAGGGCCACAACACGCCGACCTCGGCACCAGACACGGTTTGATGCACGGTGCCGCACAAAGACTGTCGCGCCGTACTGTGTAGCCCAGTGCCGTACCGGGTCGTACCGCAACGCACCTTGGCGATGCGCGGCGGCGCCTTGGTGCCCCCCGCCGTGGGGTCTGCCGCCGCCGCGCCCAGGCCCTTGAGGGAGCTGAGCAGCACGTGGTAGTTGGTGACCACGTGGCCCTGCTCGTCCCAGATGAAGCCTGCACACGTGGCGGGCGCACACGTGGTAGCGCACCGGCATGTTGGTTGAGGCCTGGGCAGGATGGAGCTGGGCAAATAAGCGCGTGAGAGAGCTGCGACCTTCCCGGCCGTCGACCGACCGACTGGCGTGGACATGCCAACGGTAAGCAAGCCGGGGTGGGGCTTTCTCGTCCACTCCAAGCCAGGGGAAGTTGCATGTTGCCAGGGCCGCCCCATAAACGAGCATTTTGCATGCGATGGGGGCGTTGTAAGGCGCCCTTCGGAAGTGACAGCTAGCACGAGTATGGCGCCGGTACCGCACAGACGTGGGGCCACCAGGAGAGTGCCCGCTCCACGGCTGCCCTGAGCTCCCATCGACTCTCCAAGGATGCTGCCGGCAGGTGGTTGCGACAGGCCAGGGCATGCCCCTGCCGCCTGTTCACTGCCCTCTCTCATCCCATGCAACGCCACTTGCGTACCGCACTGCGCCACACTACCGTACCGTACCAACAGCCCCCGCTCACCGGTGCCATTGCCCTCCGGGACGTCCACCTCGGGGGTGGTGGGCACACGACCCTGCGCTCATGTGGGCCGGCGTGGACGCACAGGCACCACATGGATATGTCAAAAGGTGTCAAGGGCCGCTCATCTGCATCTGCTGGTTAAGGTGCTGCTGCAGCCTTGCCGCACCAGCATACAAAGGCAAGGCAAGCAGCCTAAAGGTCTGAAGGACAGGGTACATCCACCGCCTGTCCCAGAGCCCCAATGCTTGCCTGCAGCGTCACGTCAAAGATGTTGGTGACGGAGTATGTGTTGCGCTCGAAGACAGAGATGACGGCGGCCTCCCTGCAAGCAGTCCAACGGGGACACCAGGGGAGTCGGGTGGACTGCAGGGTCGGGGCCTCCTGGGGGCCTTACCTGTACAACAGTGGCACCCATGGCAGGTGGTTTGGCAGGTCAGCAGTCCAGCTGCATGCGCGTGCCTTCACAACGACCCACAATGCACCCCTTCCCCCGTTGCCTCTGCTGTGAGGGCCCGGGCGCGCAATCGCTGTGAAGCTGATGCAGTACCCTTCCGGGGTAGGCTGACCCGCGGGACGGCTTCGCCACTGTGACACTATGCCATGATTCCTGCTCTGCATATTTTCGCGTAATCTTCGCACCTCGAAACGCATAAAAGGGTAAGCGGTGGTTGCAGGTAAGTACAGCAGCGGTGGCTTGACACAGAAAGGTCGCACACTATTGTGGCGATCGGTTCGCACCTAGGGGGCAGAGTCCCAGCTGGCGCGACTGCAGGCGTCACGTCTTGCAGCGTCGCGGCCCGGGCGAGCGCAGGCGCAAGCATAGAAGCGCACGCCCCGAGGACCAGGCCTCTCCTGCCCGAAACCTGCCTTGCCGAAAAGCATCAAATGTTTAGAACTGAATTGACCTATTAGATTGTTGTGTTGAGTTACTACTGATCGAACGTACCGACAGAGTTGAAGAGAAACATCCCTCCTCTGTCGCTGAGCCGCGAAGCTCAACTGGCTCCCCATTCCCGATAGCATGCGTTTTCACATCCTGATAAGCTCGCTGCCGCGGTTCTGGTCGGTGGATGGCCTCCGTGTGGCGCGCGCGGGGACCAGGGGTTGACCCGCTAGGCAGGTGCAGCACACGCATGGTATGTGCCATGGTACTTGCTCGGTACGGCCTTTTGTATGTTACATAGGATGGGGGGTACCATGCACGTGAATATATGAATGTATATGGTGTAGTCATGGCGACAAGGTGGTGGGTTTGTACGCCATTGTGCATGGGGACGCACGCTTCGGCAGAGCACCTGGGTGCATGCAGGACAAACATCGCTTCGTAGCAGCACAACTCATGCCGTGATGCCAAAACCTGCAAAGACTAATACAGTGCAATAACGCACGCACAAATCGCGCACACGGGCCTGCCGCGTCCAGTACTGTGCCAGGCGGAGGGTGGTTCCTGCGACCCCACAGGCATGGGTGACACGCCACCAACACTTCACAGTGCATTGCTCTTCCGCTCTAAGCAGACGACAACAACCGGCTGCTCGTCTTTCGTCACATACTGACCCATGCTGCAACTGCAGTGCCCGCAGATGCGTCTTGATGGTCCACACAGCCAAACCGGCTTGCCTGGGCGTTGCTGCCCTCACCCTGCTCCACATGACGTGTCCTTCCTTGTAGCCTTCATGCAAAAACCCTGCTGCGAATGGCAACAGTATACCTCCTCTCCTAATTCACGCCGTCCAAGTGGCTTTCACAGCGTGTATGCTGCCTACCACACGCTACACATGGCCAGTGGTGCAGTGGCCTTCGGTTGCCTTCCCACGCCACATAGGTACAAACTACGCTCACGTACTCCGGGCGGTCCCCTTTCATACCGTACACCGGCACCCAGCACCGTCCACTGCACCGACAGCCACCAATGCAATGCGCCGACCGGAACTACAACAGCCGGACACCCGGACCGCACAACAGTCCGACTGCCCAAGCCATCACCATCAGCCCCACCAGCCCAAGCTCCCCGACCAGACAGCATCCTCCACCAACCGCCCGTGCGCCACGACCCTTTTACCCGCCCCCCATAGCCACCTCTCAAGCGCTGTCAGCTGCTGCCCCCGGCCGCTCCTCCCCGTGCACCAGCGCGCACATGGGCGATGCACCGCCTGTGAAGGGCACCCGCCGCATCTCCGGCGAGTGCGGGTCCGGCTCCTCCTGCGCCAGCTCGTTCAGCTTGGACGACGAGAAGCGCCTCCACCACTCCGTGCCGTGCCACGCCGCGTGGCCCGACAGCGGGCACGTGTGCTGCTGCACGCTGACAGGGCCGGAGCACGACCCCGAGCCCATGGGGGCAAGGCCGGCCGCGGCCTCCCGGAGGCTCATGGCGTGGCCGAGAGGACCGCTGCCGCCGCAACCGCTGCAGCTGCCGCCGCTTCGCAGGCTGTATGACGGGCCTGTGCTCTTCAGGGATCGGGAGGCTGAGCCGCCGCTGAAGCTGCGGCCTCCGCGTGCGGACGGCGACAGGGGGGTGGGCTGTTGGTGCTGCTGTTGCTGGTCGCGTGCCACGTGCGGGTGGGCGGTGTCGAGGGATGGCTGACGGTATCGGCCGTCGGCGTCTGAGATCTGAGCCTTCTTGCTGGCCAGGGGCTGTTGCCCGTCGCGGGTGGATGTGGGTTTGCGTATGGTGTCGTCCAAAGCGGAGTCCGGAGCTTGGGTTGCGTCCCTGGTGCCTCCGGGTTGCTGCACACCTGTTTGTGTTGGAGGAGGCAGGGGCGGCAGGGCGGCAACCGTTAAATGGGGGCTCGGGTGGCGTGGACGAAGGGTCTGCCAGGAAGGGAGGAGGGTTGCAGTACTCGGTTATAGGCGTAGGTACAGTGTGTGCTCATGCTGACTCTCGGGCGAGTGGATTGGTGGGTAAGCACTGGGTAAGTGAGGTGGGCCCCTGTTTGGTACGGGTGGCGATTGCCGACCAGGCCGTGCAGGGTGTTGACGCAACCTGGCCCATGCCCGGGTAGACTGACATTGTCCTGGGCGTCACCTGGTGCAGCCCTAACAGCTGCATGTCACTTTGCGTGACCGCATGTCCAAACGTTACCATGCTGGTTGCTGATAGTTCACCATGCTGGAGCCTCCCCCCTAGTGCAGTGTTTGCTGGGTTCATCCGCACACACCTCAACACGCCGAACTGCACAGACCCAGTGAATGCCGCTCACCTGCGCCATCTGCGCCCGCGCCAAGTGCGTCCAACTCCAATAAAGGTGCAGCCAGCGCCTGGGCGCCTATGTCTATGGAGCGCGTGCTGCTGGCTTTCGAAGCTTGCTTCCGGACAGGGAACAGAAACGTGGGCGGTGGGGCCGGCAGAGCACCTTTCGTCGCGGGTGATGCGCCTTTAGATGCAGCGCTCCCGGTGTCGGTTCCTGGGTGTAAGGAGCGCAGATTACGAACGTGGACGCGCTGGACAACGAAAGACCTTCGGAGTCGGACAGTCCGCGTCCAAACGCGGAGCGAGAACCACGGCCGTATGGACGCATCTCAGTGCTTCTTAGCATCAATCAGCTCACGACAGGGATAGGTAGGTGAAGGCTACCAACAACCAAAAGGCGCCGCGGAGCCGCGGAGCCGCGGTGCCGGGAGCATTGCAAAGTTGTTAAGCAACGGCCCGCTCCAAACAGCGTACCTGGGTCGCCAAAGACGAAAGCGTCTCCAAAAGCATCCCATCCCAGAAAGTCACTGGTTCCCATTTCGGCGTTCCGCTCCCGTCTTCGCAGCAAAAGACGGGTGTTGGAAAAGACGGGTAATAGGGACGCTCCTGGAGTTGAAGTGTTGCAAGGGCAATATATGTCCTCCTCACATGTTGTACTGGCTTGGTTTGCGCTGGGCGAACCCTAAAAGGTTCTAAAGCGCACCCGCCGAATCGGCATTGGCACGTGAAAGCCCCTCCGCTACATGCAACGCGATCGAACTGCCGGTCTCATTATACACGTTAATGTCCCTGGTAGCCCTGAGCCCATTCTGCCTTAACCGCGGTTGACGTTAGGCGCAACATCCGAGCCTTTCGGGACGCATCAGGTCACGGCAAGCAAAAATCACGCGGCTGGTTGCGTAGCCACGCGAGCATATGGCTGTTGTAGCTGTGACAACGTCCAGCTTCGTGAACGGCCGGGGTCAAAGGTTGCATACCGCTCATTACCAGCCGAAGGGCCGTGTTGCAACCGTGGTGCTTCACCATGGCTTATCGGAGCACAGCGGAAGATATGACAAAGGTGCTCGCCAACGGCAAGCCCATTTCTAAAGGCGATCACATTGAGCACACGGACACGTCAGCAGCAATCCTGCAACCCCTGCCTGAGCCTTAGGCCCTGGCCCCGTGGCAACTTGCTTCCAAGCACCTGGCGGCTGAGCGGCTTTCGCCATTGCCCCCAACTGCCACCAGTGTGTCGGCTACTGGCGGAGAACGGCCTAGCCGTGCACACATACGATGTGCACGGGCACGGCAAGTCCGAGCCAGCCAGCCCGGATGACCGGTCGTACATCCACAGCTACACCCACCTGGCAAGTCATGACACAAGATCCTGCAATGCAACACCCTTGCGGTGCCCCTCTCGACTTCGCTGGTGCTTCATGGACTGTTTGTGCAGCCATGTCGAGGAACGGTAGAGCCAGGACAGGGGTAAAACACTTATCGCTGTGCAGCAGCACGCTGTGTGTCCCCACCGTGCATGCGAAAGCCCGCTGAGCATAGTTTTGCCCCTGGAACCCCACCACCCCTCGCACAGTCGCACTGCGCAATGTACACATACACGCTTCTTTCCTTACCACTCTGCGTAGGTGGACGACCTCATGTCGTTTGTTGAGTTTGTCAACCAGGAGCAGCAGGAGCAGGGGGATGGGCAGGGCGCCGCCGCACCGCCCTCCGCGCCACCACAGCCCGCAGCCCCGCTGTTCCTCATGGGCCACAGCACGGGGGCGCTGGTGTGCTCGCTGTCCATGCTGCGCAAGCCCCCGCCCCCAGCACGCGGCCTGGTGCTGCACTCGCCCCTCATGGGTGTGGAGTGGACACTGCTGCTAAGGTGCGTGACTCTGCGTATCGGCAGGTGGTAGCTGCATCAGCAGGTGGTCAGCTACGGCGATTTCCGCTGTCTGGATGTCAGGGGGCCGGCAGCCGGCGTCTGCGCTCGCGCTTACTGCAGGGCTAGGGGCCACGTATGGGTATGGAAGCCAGCCCGTTACTTCTTGGCATGTTCCTGGTACTCAAGCTCGGGCTCCTGTGGCGTGCCGGACTGCCTATGCGCTGCTGGGCTACCTGTCGCATTCTGGCCGTATGCCACGAGCTCAAGAAGACGTTGTCGTTGCCCCGCGAGCCCACCTGACGCTCACACCGACATCTGTGTGCTCACGCACCCCACAGCACGCATCATGCGTTCTCATGCCCGCCTCCCCAACACTCCGGCCCCGTACATCACCAAATCCAGGCACCGACCGGCACTGTGTCCTCCTCCTCCATGCCCATGCCTCCCCCACCACCCCCACCCCAGGGTCCAGGCCGCCATGGGCGGGCTGCTGGCCACCCTGGTGCCCCGCAAGCCGCTGGTGCCCGCCGTACGGCCGGAGGACATGTCCCAAGACCCGCGGGTCGTTCAGGAGTACGTGGAGGACCCCCTCAACTACGTGGGGCCCGTGCGGGCGCGGACCGCCCACCAGTGCCTGGCAGCGTGCGGGGAGATCACCCGGCGGGCGCCGGAGGTCACGGTGCCCGTGTACACGTGCCACGGGGAGCTGGACAGGTGCACCAGTGTGTCCGCGTCGCGGAAGTTTGTGGAGGGCCCGGGCGGGGTGTCCAGCAAGGACAGGACGTACCGGCTGGTGGCCGGGGGTTACCACGAGCTGCTGCATGGGCCCGAGTGGAGGGAGTGCACCATGGAGGTGGTGCGGTGGGTCAAGGAGCGGTGCGCGGATGGGGTGGAGGCGGGGACGGGGCAGAGGAGCGCTGAGGCGGGGGTCGGGGTGCAGGCTAAGATGTGAGGGGGAAAGCGCGGGAGGGAGAGAGGTGCTGCAGTGAGGGTGGATGGCGGTTAAAGAGGGCATCCAAAAAGGGCTTGCGCCTTGCCGTGTGGACACGGGCGGGCTGCTGGGTACTGCAGCCAGGGTCCAAGTGTTGCGGAGTCGGGCAAGAGCGAGAACATGATCTTGAAGATAGTCCGTTACAGTGGTGAGATTGACGTTTCGCGCTGGTACCGTACACGGCTGCCTGGCACGAGCACAACTGCTGGTGAAGACATGCCTCCATCACCTCGCTGTTGAGTGCGATGGTGCCGAGGCCTTCACGACGACAAGCTGCATTGCAGTGAATGGGCAGAAGGCAACGTAGGACAATATCAGTGTACAGCACTAGACGAATTGAGACTGCAATGGCTCGGAGGCGCAAACCTGCTGGGCTCGCACTTCACCTGAGTGCATGTGTATGGCATGCATGTCGTGTGTACGGCTGTACGTGCTTCCTATGTAGCCCGCATCAGAGGCCTAGTTGCGCAAGCTGCGCCAAAAGTATTGCGCACTGCAACTCGACGAAGTGTTAGCAGATTGTGAATGGGACGCTGGCGTGTGGGCCCGGCGCTGGTAACCCACCTGTTCCGCGCTGTCCACGTGCTGTTGAATGCCGAAGTGCGCCCCGTGCATCAGGATGTTCCCGTTGTCTGGTGCGCCCGCCTTGTCGGACACCACGATGCCCGTAACCTGCACAGCGGAGCGGCCCACACGCACGCAACGCGCTGATCGCTCCCCGCCAAATGCCCACTACTTGGCCTCGCCGTTCGTTTTGGCGCTGCCTACAAGGTGTAACACTTCTGCGATGATGGAGTCTGCCAGAGCTCGACATGCGTGTGAGCAGCTGACATGGGTGCAACCTGGCTGGAATGCGTCTAGACAGCGTAGATGTAGTGGGAGAAGCCTGCAGAGCTACCGGTATCATGCCCCTGTTGGTCCTGACAGGCGGACAACTGCACAGTGCACACACTCGCACTACTCCGCGTGCGTCGTTGTTGAGTACTAGTTTTGTTGGAATACTTGTAACTGGGCCAAGCCCCCCTCACCTTGAACTTGTGCTCGCCGGAGCTTGTCTCGGGTTGGACCTGTGCGGAGTGCCATGCGCACACATGTAACTGAAACCGTATCCCAGGTAAGATCACTAGCGTGCAGGACACCGGTACAAGGCGACACTCCGGCACACGGCACAGAATCGCCTCCAGCTTACACCGTGCGGCCGCTACCGCCAGTTCCCAGCCTGGTGTGCCAACAGTCCCCATGCATCTTGGCATGTGGGAAGCTCAGGCATGCACGTGAACCCCATCAGCACCGCCAGCTCACCGTGACCTCTATCTCGCACTGCTTGTGCTGCGACACCGTAAGCTGCGTC
>VFQN01003847.1_pt1 | contig 20613 bp, 19 predicted proteins | sample 3512371 | NCBI WGS metagenome assembly VFQN01 (sample SAMN10412370, study PRJNA504923) | tailings metagenome | isolation source: Replicate 2 from Balatoc abandoned mine | place: Philippines: Itogon, Benguet | collected 2017-08-28
GACAATGGTGTGCGGTAGAGAATATGAGCCTACCTTTGGGTTGTTTTCGAAGAAGCTGACGGCGCACCACTTGGAGCCCCGGGGGATGTCGTGGGGCCGCACAGTACGGCATGCAGATTGGAAGTTGCTGCAGGGTGGGCCACGACAGCAGTGTCAACAGCTGGGGCCAGAAGATTTGCACTTAGCTATTACATGTCTGCAGCCTAGGCGCCAAGTGAAGTCGGGGTGGCGCAGAGTGCTACCGTGCCTCACCTGGGGTGCTGCACAGAGCCCTTTTCCCACTCGCGAGCAGCGCCAGTTGATGCGGGGTCAGCTGACAGGAGGGAGAACCCTGACGCCATGCTCTGGTCTCCATCCGTGAACGTGCTGCGGCCAGATGACATCCGAGAACTCCTGCCGCTGATGCTGGTATTAGCTGCACGTTGAGCGGCCTTGGGCAACCGATGGAGGCCCGCACGCGAATGCCCCGCTGCCAGGAAGTGGCCGATGCCACCTCGCCCATATGCATGAGCGGGGAACATGACGGTTGGGTTGGCGCTGTGTTTGATGGCTAGCTCCTCCTCCAAACCACTTAGAGACCCGGTATTAAAGGCCATGGCTGGACCTCCAGCGGACAGCGTCCCGCCGTAGGAGCTCATGGCTTCTCCTTTTATAAGCTGAGGTGATAATGCACTTCGATTGTCAACGAGGCATAAAGGCGGTGGTTGTTGGTGAACTGGTGGATTCGCGTGCTTAAGCGTTTATGTGAAATTGCAATGTGCTAGAGCACAAATGACTGCATTGTAATCAGCCGAGGATGGATGCCGGCCAAGCGAATGAGTACTTGCTGTGCAGTCCCGATGAGTGCCCGGCGGGCCTTCGAAGACGCCCGCTCCTTACTCCAACCTTGTCGGCAATGCAAGTAGATATCGCATCTAGCTTTTAATTCCCTCAATAGTATGCAGGGCTCTAGTACCGAAGGCTCAGGGGTCTCCCCTGCATTCCCATGTCTCCCCTGTCTCTCCAAGGATCCAAGCTCAAAGCCTCTCGCGGTACGGTGTTGCGTCTGGTGGTACATGTTTGATAGTAACTAGAAGGCACAAGACTGATGGAAAGTGACATGAAACAGGGTAAAGGGAAGGTCAGGGAGGCTCTTATGGACCGATATGGACATACTGATAGGGGATCCTCCCCTGGTACTATGCCTCCTGACTACTCTTGCCTGCAAGCTGCAAGCTGTGCGCAGCCGCCATAACTACCCCGCTTCACAATCATCACGTATGGCAGCTCGGTAGGTCTGACAGGATGTGGGTTGCCTAGTGCGCAAGTAACCCTCTAGGCAACCGTACCCCGACACCTGCCTGATGGCGCCCAGGGGGTAACCTGAACGTATTCAGCCGTGTGTCATTGCGTGACGCGCTGATAAGGTGTCTAACATATCACTGTCCAGTACCTATTCTGCTGATTTGAAGGATGCGGCTTACAGCCCGTCATGCAAGTCTGTGCTCCCTCCCCCATTGCGTGGCCCCCATCCCGTGCCCCCCCCCCATGGGGACTGATGTCCTACACTCCTTCGGTTGCCGCTCGCCCCGACATCGATTTGCAAACTGTTGTTGATTCGAGCTCATGCATCGAGTGAACAAGCTGCAACGGACACCTTTGCTATAGGCCACTGTCCATGGTTCAAGGCTAGTTCATCCGCTGCCCACCACCGGCAACGCGCGAACGTGTGTACAGTCTCTGCTATGAAAACTCTAGCATATTGCTGATATTACTGGGTACCGTCGATAGCCTGGGAAAGGCGCGACAGGAGGCTCGAAGCCGGACGCGGGGGGCGTCAGCAAGCACCTTTGCGAGCATGGAGCTCGGGGAAGACTTTTCAGATGCTGCAGAGTTTGTTCAGGAGGTCAGTACGCCTTGCACGCTTTGAGGGACGAGACAGTGTGCGGGCATTCCGGGCATACCGCTTGTCGGCTCTCGCTGGGAGTGCAACATTTCACATGCTGTTGCTTACCATCAAAATCCTTACGCAGCAGTGGCAAGGCCGCCTTGCCTTGCATTCTACCCGTTCGTTACCATGTAGCTTTTCAGTAATGCACAGGCAGAGCAGGAGGAAGAGTGCAACCGGACGGGCCTTATAACTCCTGACAGTCATTGAGATTGTCTGTTGCTTGAAAAGGGGGCCCGCCACCGTGCACTGTGCTAAAACGTCGAGGTTGTTTACTCAACGGTGCGCAGGACGACGACACGCTTCCTGAGCAAGGAGTAAGCGATGACGAGGTGGAGCGCAAGATTGCAGAAGAGCATGCAAAGTACCGGGAGGCTCAGGCCAAACGGCAGGAGGAGGTGCGTGCATCACGGCGCACGGCCCCTCTGCAGCTTGAGCAACCAACGGCAATCCCCGTGTCCTTACATACAGCGCTCTCACCAACAACAGCATGTTCAGTTGCCGAGCATCCACATGTAGTTAGACGCTCTGCGCCTGCAACCGCTGCGCTATTCTTTCCTAACAACACAGGTGCGTGCAAGCCGGCCTTGGTCCTCCACACCTATGGAGTCCCCCCGGCCGGAGCAGCAGAAGGAGCGTGAGCGCGAGCGGCAGGCGCGAGCATCCTCGTCAGCGGAAGGTATGTGCAACACGGGAACGAGCAACGTGCTGGATTTGTGTCCGCCCCCAGGCTCATGGTCACTTTCTTCCAGGCCCCCATACGGTACCGTGTGGTGCTTGCTGCGGGGGTCTGTCAGCGGGCAGCTGGAACGTCAGTAACTCCGCCAGCCACGCTCACTGCCATGCTCCCTGCCCCAACGCAAACCCGTACCGCAGGCCCTCCCCCTGAGAGCAACCGGTCGGATTACGAGCCGCCGCCGCGGCCGTACCTGGCCCTGGTGGCGCAGGCCAGCGGCAGCAACCTGTCGTACCTCGTGACGCCGGCAGCGGCGTCGTCGCTGTCGCGGCCGCACAGCGCCGAGCCGCGCAGCAGCAGCACCAGCGGGGCGTACCACCAGCCGCTGGGGGCGCTGCCGTCGCGCCTGTCCAGCAGCGGTGAGGCCTGGGTGGTGGGGGCTGGAAGCGGGGAAAGCAACCGTGGGGGGTCCAAGGCGCCCCCCTACGGTTGCTTTCCGGTACTCCACACGATTAGCCCATGTTGCAAGGCTATAGTACGCATCTTGCACCGGAGGCTTAGTGCTGATTAAGCGGACCACCTGGCTTGCGGGCATGCAGCACGTGGCGGGTGTCTCTGGCTGATTGTACCCGTGCTACTGCTGCTGCTGCTGCCGCCGCTGCAGGTGTCGCTCGTGGCGGCGTGCCTACGCTGCAGGGCATCGAGGAGGAGGGCACCGAGGCCGCCATGTCGTCCCGCCAGGCCTCGGACACGGGCCGCCAGTACGGCAGCGGCGGCGCCGCTGCCGCGTCGCTCTGGGCGTCCCATGCCGTGGCTGAGGAGGCGGAGGCGGAGGAAGCTCCGGAGGTGGCAGAGGAGGAGAGCACCAGCGAGGCAGGGGGGCGCGCATACCCGGATCCAGCGCAGCAGCAGGAGCGGGAGGGCCAGTGGGGCGCGGGCCTGCCTGCTGAGGCTAGCAGGGCCAGCAGCTCCCGGCAGCGGGGCGCTGGGCAGGGTGATGGGGAGGAGCAGGAGCAGGAGCAGGGCCGGGAGGTGTTCTACGGTGCACGTGATCAGGATGCGGAGGAGGTGCCGGAGGACGGCGAGGTTGATGAGGAGCAGGAGGGGGAGGGGCAGGAGGATGGGCACAGCGCCGCTGGCCGCCGCAGCGATGCAGGATCGCGGTTTGGCGGTGCAAGCGGCGACCTGTCGAGGGCTCAGCGCAGCGAGGCTTATGATGACGCGGGAGCGGGGTCGAGGGCTGGGTCACGTACTGGCGGCTGGGGTAATGAGGCGGGCGGCGGCGCCGGCGGCGGCAGCACCAGTCACAGGAGCTACCAGCAGTCTGCGGCGGCGTCGGGCAGCATGGCCATGCGCGGCTTCGTGGAGCCCCTCACGTACGACAACTCGTACAACGGAGCGGGTGCCGTACAGGCCGAGCGCTCCTCCGCGGATGGGCGCAGCCAGCGTGGTGCCGCTAAGGATGAGGAAGACGAGGACAAGGGGCAACAGGAGGACGATGGGTATGGCGAGGACAGCTTTGAGGAAGAGGTGCCGGAGGACAACGAGGAGAGCGAGGAGCCGGAGGACCGCCAGCCAGCCGCAGCTGCCAGCGAGGCCTCGTACGGCGGACGGCAGCCGGACCGCCCTACGTCGTCCTTGTCAGCCGTACGGCCCCTGTCGCGTACCGGCCACGCCGCGAGCCCAGAGGAGCAGGAGGAGGAGGACGACCGGGAGCTGTTCGCATGTGCGGCCGCAGCCGCTGCTGTCCGGCGGCCGGCAGCCGGCGGCACCACCACGCCTCCCCCGGCGCCCCCGCCCGCGCCGGAGCTGCTCCCCCCGCAGGAGTTTGCCATGCAGCTGCTGAAGCACGACATCGAGGTCCTGCCGGCGCACCATCGCGCGGCGGCGGAGGTTGCTGGCAAGGGCCGCCGGCCGACATCCGCCCGGCCCGTTGGCGCCGGCCTGGCCGCATTCGGCTACCTGGGCTTCCACGTGCCCCCCGACACCCTCACCGCTCCCACCGGCCCGGCGTACCGCACGTCGGCCAACGGCTCCTCCGGCCAGCGCACCTCCTCCCCGGGGCGAGGAAACAGCAACAGCGGGCAGGAGGGCTACCCCGGCGCAGGCGTGAACCTGGCGGGCGGGCCCTCCCTCACCACGGTAAGGCCGGACGGTGCGACCGCAGCGGGTGAGGGCGAGCAGGGGACAACGTCTGCGCCGCATGTGCGTCCGGACGGGGGCGCTGGCGGCTCTCCTGGAGCCACGGTGGCGACGGAAATGAGCAACAGTCAGTTTCTGGGGGCAGCGCGGGAGCTGCGGGCCGGGAAGCCGCCCGCTAGGCCGGCGTCGGCGGTGCGTGGCACGGGGCGGCACAGCACCGGCGGCGGCGCCCAGGCCAGCGCGAGCGCCACGCCCCGCGACTTGGGAGCGCTGCTGGAAGACAAGTCCATGTCTGTGCTTGGCGATGAGGAGGCGTCCGCAGCCAACAACCGCATCAAGTTTGATGTATGGCTGGACGCGCTGAGCGGAAAGGCGGCGGAACAGCAGCAGCAGCAGACTTCCGAGGGCGGTGCCTCGGCAACCTCTGCCGCCTCCAGGCGCTCATCGCGCCCCATGACAGCCCCCGCAAGTGGCCGCCGGCGGCCCGTGTCCGCCCGGCCTGCACCCGCGTCCGGAGCACTGAACTCGGCCGTGTACGGCACACCGCACACCGCTGTCGTACCGCGGCCGCTCGCGCGGCCCATGTCCGCTCAGCCGCACCACATGCGGCCCGTGTCAGCCAGCCGTAGCGGACACGTGGCTCCTGTGTACGACACCAGCGGCCTGCTGCCCGAGGCCACAGTGCCGGTCACCATTCACCCGCACGGTTCGCCCATGTCAGCCGCCGGCGGCGGTACGGCGGCGGTGGACGTGGCGGGCGTTACGGTGAGCGTGTACGTGGCAGACACGCTGAAGCGTATTGTGGAGGCAAACCGCTGGCTGCAGCAGCTAGGTGTGACGGCCAAGCGCTACCGGCTCAAGGACAGGCTGTCCAACATGACTGTACAGCTGGTAGAGGAGGTGCCCGTACCGTCGTACGGGCGGGAGGATGAGGACAGTACGAACGGGCAGGGCGAGGACGGCAGCGGAAACGGGCACTACGCGACGGTGCTGACGGTGCTCAAGGAGCTGACGCTCAAACAGTTCCTGTCGGGGCACGCGAGGCTGAAACAGCAGGTGCGCGCGCTGCGCCTGGCGTCGACGCCGCCGCTGCCAGGCGGCGGCACGCCGCCACCCACAGGCGGGTCGCTAGGGCTGAGCGTTGCGGGAGGGGCGCACGGCATCAGCATGTCAGGTGGCCAGGGCGCTGGCACCGGAGCAGGCCGCACGCGGCCGTACTCCGCCGGCCCAGGCGGCAGCCGTAGCAGGCCAGCCTCCGCCTCCGCCGCTCACTATGGCTCCGCCGGCGGCGCAGCCGCCCTGGCAGACGGCCCCTTTGTCGGCACAGCGGCTGCCGTGCCGCACCCCACAGGCGGCCTGCGCTCCGTGTACCCCGGCCCGACCCCAGCCCGCACCTCCCTCCCCGCCCGACCTTCGAGCGCCAATCCGGCGTACGGCCGGACCCCGATCATGTACGGCGGCGGCGCTCCGCCCGGTGGCCCGCCGGCGCCCGGCACGTACAGTGCTGCCGCCGCCTCATACGGCAACAGCCGTGCTGGACAGCCGCAGGGTCCCCAGCACCACACCGTACCCACGACCTTGCCCGCCAAGTCTGCATGGGGAACGGCGCCAACCACCAACGGCGCCAACGGCGCTCCCCTGCCGTACATGGTACGATCGGTATCTGCGCATGCACGCAGCGGCGGGCACGTATCTGCGCCAGGGGCTACTGCATACTTTGAGGAGGATGAGGATGAGGAGGTGGTGGTGGAGGCAGATCCCATGGCTGACGTGACCAGGTCTGTTCGCAGCCAGCTAGGTAGCGCAGCGGAGTACTGCCAGGCGCGAAGGGCAGAGATAGCCAGGCTGCGGAACATGCCCCTAGCGTAGTGCGCTGTGCTAATTAAGGGTGGTATGCATGCTAGGCAGGGCGGGTGGTATTGCCTGCACGGACTGGTGCGACCGGTTGGGTTTATTTGCGTAGTCATACGGTACTGCTTGCTTAGCCTTTGAAGTGGACGAACAATAGCGGTAGTAGGGTGGAGTGCGAGTGGTTAGAGGCAGATCGGGACCTGCTGCTGGCTTCTCGATTTCAATGGGTCAGCAACATACATTCTTAGTGCCTGATAGCTGCGCTGTTCCGCTTTCTGCACGCTGGTGGGCATTCTGGACTGTCACAATGACTGTACGGGCTCAACAGCCTTCGCACGCATACCGTTGTTGGCCGCATGTACTCTGTCGATGAACACCTGCACTCTGAATGAAGTTGTGCGCAGGGCACGTGCCACCCAAGGCCCGGTTTGACGGTACGCTGTATCTGCAACGCGCTATGGTCATAGCCAGCGGATGAATGGAGGACTCGTCATGACGCGGCGGGGAGACGCAGGTGTTGTTAGACAGTAAGAGTCCTGCAGAGGTCATGTTTTGCCAATGACTTTATGCTGCGTTATGAGGCGACGTCTGGCGTCGCACAGGGGTGACGAAGCCTCTGATGCACGACAGCAGTCCTGTCCGTCCAGCCATATCCATCATGGCCATACCCGGTGCCCGGAGATGGGCTCACCTGCCACGACACCAGTTGCCCACACCAGCTCCTGTGACTGGAGAACATGCGAATGTATATAATCTCAAACAGCGCCCGAAATATTCCAATCGTTGTATCCCTAAAGATCCAAGCTATAGCTTGTCCACCAGACGGCGCCAAACGGGAACATCCTGCACATGCCGTTTGTTGCGTTTTCGCCGACAAATGAATGTGCACACAGCAACAACGCCATGGCCAAGAGGAACTTAGGAACCAGTTCAAAAACCCCAGGCACAGCAGCAGCACGCAGTACGCCAAGTGTTAGTAAGCGATAGACCAACGCGGTGTCACGTTTTATTGCTTGGTCGGTGGGATGCAACCGCATTGCGGGGTACAGAAAGGTACTGTGGCCAACCCGCGCCGTGCGATGCCGCCCATACTGACATCCGATATCGTGTGGCTTACCTCCATCCCCCACATTCCGGTCAAGGCCATGCTACTGCTTGTGAATCAGCACGGCACCACCCGCGACCCGTCAGCCCCACAGCCGTAGCATCAGCACGCATCCTGGACACGCCCCGGCCAACCCCAAGACCCTGCCCTCCTGCCCGCTTCGCAAGGCCATCACAGCTCGCCCCTCACCGCCCCCGACCGGTCAATCAGCACCTGCATCGCTAGCAGCACGTAGCCGATAATCACCAGGTTGAACAGCACCACCAGGCCCCCAGCCGCCAGAAGCAGCAGCTCCCCGGCACCGTAGTACGTCCGAGGGAGCGCCGCCAGCCCACCAACACCCTCCACGTGCGGATCTGCCCCTACGCCCGGCTGCTCGTTGACCCCCACGCTGTACGGATGCAACCCGTGCACACCCATGCCGCTCATCGCCGCTGCATCATCCACGGGATGCGCCCCGCCCTGCGCCGCCACCCCCTGCTGCTGCTGCCGCGGCCCGCCCGCGTCAGGTCCAGCCTGCTCCTGCTCCTGCTGCGGCACGGCCTTCCCACCAAACACATCCACCCCGCCAGCAGCCACCCCTGCAGCAGGAGTCACCGGTGACAGCACAGGTACGCCGTACAGCTCTGTGCCCTGCTGGAAGCCCATGCCGCTGGACGGCAGCCGGCCACCTACCACCTCGCCGGGCAGTCCCCCCGCCGGCGTCACAGGCGTGAGCGAACTCGGCGGCCGGCCGCCAGCCGCCATCATAGTCCCATAACTCATGGTCGACATAGGGCGGCTGCCGCTACTGGCGGCCAAGACCGCCAGGCCGCCGACACCGCCGCTGGTGAGCAGCATGCCGCCGCTGCTGTCGAACTCTGACCCGGTGCCGATGGCGGAAGAGCACCGCCCCGGTGTCAGCCCAGCCAACGCACTGCCCACACCCACGCCGCCACCGCCGCTGCCAGCGCCATCCAACAGCGCCGCCGCCGCCCCTGACCGCAGCACCGACTCCATTAGTTCCGCCACCACAATGTCTGTTGTGGTGGGGCTACCGCCAAGGTAGCCCACGTCCATTGCCCCTGCAGACACGCCCATCGCCGCCACGAGCGGTGGTGCTGGGACACCAGTGCCGCTACCGGCGGTGCTGCCGTGAATGGGCAGGGGCCCGTTCGCAGTGGAGGGTGGCCGCAGATCCGTAGCGCTCACTGCAAGACCCGGTGCTGGCGTGAAGACGGAGCCGCCGAAGGGCAGTTGCTGTGGTTGTGGTGACGCCGCCTGGGAGGACCCTTCGGTGAAGAGGCGGCTGAGTCCAGACGGCGACGTCCCCAATGCCAGAACACCAGGCAGTGCCTCTGTTAGCACCCCCGTGCTACTGCCCGCGGCCACGCTTCCGCTGTACGACTGGTCCCTCGCAGGGTGACCCACGGGTCCGCCACGTGCCAGCCCAGCGCCGCCGCCGCCTGATGGCCCACCGGTCAACCCCCCAGCCCCCGCCGCCACCGCTAGCCCACCAGCTGCCAGCGATGGCGTGCTGGGTGCAGTGCCGGCCGTCGGGAGGACTCCGTTGCTGCTGCCAGGGCCCGCGACCATGGCAGCCGCAGCCCTGGGGCCCATGTCGCCAAGGGAGGGCTCCGGCATTCCGCGCCCCGCTTTGCCCGAGGTGCGGAACGCCTCGGCCCTGTCCCCCTCCAAGCTCCAAGCTGCAGGGCCCCCTACCGGCGGCGCCAATGCGGCAGCTGCGTCGCTCCCCAGCTCCCGCAGAGACCGTCCGGTGCTGATCCTAGCGCCGTCATCCCGCACTGCCACAGCGCCTTGCCCTGCCGCCGCCACCGCCGGCCCCGCCGCATTGCGGCCCTCTACCGACCGTTGCGCCGCCGTCACCGCCTGGATGCGCAGCGACTCCACGCTCACGTTGCGCCGTACGCTGCGGCTATGCGGCACCGGTCCCAGTGCCGTCGTCGTCTGCGCCGGCGCAGCCACGGACCCTGGCACCGCAATCGTGGCCGCAGCCGCAGCCATGGCCTGGGGCCTGGCGGCGGGCCCCGGAGCCGTCGCGCCCAAGCCGCCCACACCCATGCTGGGCTCTAGCCCTGCCACCAAGTGCGGAGGCAGCTGCGCCACGGAAGCCTGCAGCGCAGCCGCCGCCCCTGGAGCGATGGTCCCAATCGAGCGGTCATCGGTGGATAGCATCCCTGCCAGCCGCAACAGGCTGGGGCTGGGCCCCGGGACCATGCCCTGCCCGCCCGCCCCCAGGCCGCCTCCTGGACCGACTAGGCCGCCAACGGCCGCCGGCTGCAGTCCGTAACCCTGGTCGCCGTACGGCAGGGAGGCATTACTGGTGAACTCGTCGTACAGGTAGTCGGTGCTGCACCGCCGCCTGGAAGGCCCGTTGCCCAGTTGGTTGCTGGAACGGAGCGGCGGTGCGCCTGGGGGCCCGGCGGCGGTTGGGCCGCCCACGGCTGCACCCAGGCCTGCGACATGCTGCGCGACTCCTTCTGACGTGTGCACTTGGCTCCCCTGCTGCGTCAGCCCGCTCCCCAGCAGCTGCTGCATGACCATCAGGTCCGAGCTCGCCTGCTCGTGCTGGTACGGCTGCTGGTGATGGTGCGGCTGTTGTTGCCTTTGCAAGTACTGCTGCTGCACGGCCAGCTGCTGTTGCTGCTGCTGCAGAAGCAGCAGCGCGTACTGCTGCTGGAAGTGCTGCTGCTGATGCGTGGCATTGCTGGTCCGGCGCGTCACGATTGGGAAGCCTGCAACAACACCGTTGCTGCTGCCCAGCTCCCGCTGGATGGTGAGCGCGCTGTTCCTGTCACTGCCCGTCATCATAAGCAGGTTAGCCGTCCCTGTGCCTATGACGGCGTTGGCGGAGGAGCCCTGCCGTACGGCGGTGGATGAGTCCACGGCCATGGCGAACCCTGCCGGCAGGCCCACCGAGCCCGGCCCTCCTGCTCTGCCTGTAGGGTGTGCCAGGGGGGCAGCAGCAAGCCCTGGAGGCCCCGCAGGCGCAGTCCTAGCGGTGGCGACACTGCTTGTGTTCGAAGCCCCGCCGGGGCCCAAGCCCGCCACCGCAGCCGACTCGGTGACGGTGCCGGCCGTGGACCCTCGGCCGCCTTCACCGCCGCTGCCGCCGTGGCGCGTCCCCGAGTTTGCTGCTTTGCCGGGTGTCACGCGGCTCTGCTGCAGCTCCTCCTGCAGGCGGCTCAGCGCCGCCGCGAGAGTAAAGCGGCCGCCGCCACCTGCGGCGCCAAGCCCGGCGGCTGGCGGCGCCGGCTTGGCGGTGATTGGCGCCAGCGGCGCGTCGTTGACGGCGCCGTCAGCGACGGGCTCACGCGGCGACGCCGCTACCGAGGACTCCGGACGGCAGATGGCCACGGCGGCGGAGAAAATGCTGTCCTCGCGGCGGTTGACGGTGTTGACGGCGCTGCCGGTGGCGGTGGCGGCGGGGCCGGTGCGCGGCCGGGGGGGTGCATAGAAGGCGTGCGTGCGAGGGCGGGCGGGCCTAGCGGTCGCGGGAGGCTGCCGCAGGTTGCCCACGGCGTGTCCATCGGCAAGCGAGCTTCCATGCGTGGAGAACATGCCTACGAGGGGTCATCGGCAGCAAGAAAGTCAGTCCGTAGCCACACATGTCGACAGCCGGCACACGAATAGAAGGAGATCAGATCAGCACACCACCAGGCGCAGGAAGGGACGTCATTAGGGCACGGAAGGACCGACGTTGTGCGCGTGCCGAGCCGCGCACCTGGGCTGAGCGTGCCGCCGGCGTATGCCTGGAGGCGCCCAGGGGGACCCTGGGCGCCGAAGTGCACGCCTGTTCCCGGCTGGTGCGGCCCCGGCCCCCGCTGGCTGCCGTCGTGCAGAGCGCCGGCGCCGACGGTACCGCTGGTCGCCATGCCGTCGTTGCTGCTGGACCGCAGCAGCCCGCCGTACGCACGCGACGAGGGCCCCATCATCACCGTCAGGCCGCCCGTGTCCTCGCGCGTCAGCAGCGTCATGCCCTCCCCGGGGCCGCTGCCGCCGCCGCCGCCAGGCCGGCCGCTGTGTAAGCTGCTGTTACTGGGCACCTGCGCCATGCTGCTGCTGGCAGGCAGGCCGCCGACGCCCGCGGCGCTCCCCAGCGGCTGGTTACTGGGCATGCGGCCGGGCGGCGAGCCGCCGCCTAGCAGGGCAAAAGCGCTGGACGAATGTGCGGCGAACGAGGACCGGGTGAATGCATCATCGTTGAGGGACTGCATGGAGCGCAGGGCGTTGGGCGGCACGCCGGGGGTAGCGGCGGCGACGGCGCCGCTGGGTAGGTGGCCCGGGGAGTCGAGGTAACTCTGCGTGCCGCCGCGGGCGAGGGGCGTGCCGGAGGCGACGCCGTGACTCCTGCCAACCAGCATGCCGAACAGCCCGCCGGCGCCGGTGGCGGCGCCTGCAGCGCTGCCGGGGCCGTCGAGCGCGAGGCTGGTGGTGCTGGCGGTGGCGGCTGCGGTGTCGTACGGCATTGTGCCCATGCCATGGGAGGGCGAGGAGCCCAGAAAGGAGTTGAGGGCGTCCAGGGCGCGCACGCCGCCGCCGTGGGTGCTGGGCTGGATGGGCAAGGGGGCGGCGGCCTGCTGCCCGCCGCTGTTCAGGAGCTCCTGCTGCTGCAGGTGCTGTGTGTTCTGCAAGTGCTGCAGCTGTGCTAACTGCTGCTGCCGGAGCTGCTGCTGCTGCAGTTGCTGCTGCTGTAGCAGGAGCTGCTGCTGTTGCTGGTGGTGGGCGTGCAGGCCCGCCAAGGACGCCGCATCCAGGCTGCCCATCACCACGTCTGAGCCCATGGCGGCGGGGAGCGTGGCGTGCCAACCTGCCATGCCAGCGCCACCTCCCTGCTGCAAGGGCAGCTGGTACCCGTGCGTGCCCACCAGCCCTGGGTGCTGCGGCTGGGCAGGCATCGCACTGGTAGCGCTCAGCAACGCGGGGCCGTGAACCATGCTGCCGAGAAGCGGCGCGGCCATTGACGCGGTGGGTGCCAGGCCTGGAATCAGCTGCTGCTGCTGGTGGGGTAGTGGCACGAGCTCAGGCAGCTGGGACGGCTGGCTCCGCATGGTGGCTGCAGACACAAAGTGCAGTTTGGCGGAGGGGTTCAGCAGGTCCTCGTCGGTGAGGGCGTTGATCCTGTTCTGAAGCGCCATCATATGCGCAGCAAGGGAGTCCTCCGGCGCCGGCCCGCTGGCCTCCCCGTCCTCTGCCTCGCCGCCCTCGCCGCCAATGCCGCCGCCCCCTGGCTCGCCTGCGCCTTCCATCGTGCTGCTGCGCTTCCTGTGCGCGTGCTTGCCGCCCTTCTGGCGCTTCTTCCTGTCCCTGTCCTCCTTGTCCTTGTCCTTCTCGCTCTTTTCGCTGCCCTCCGCCCCCAGCAGAGACATGTGCTGCTGCCCCTGCCCCTGGTCATGCTGCTGCTGCTGCTCTCCAGCGAGGAGCGGTGCAGGCGCCAGCTGGCGGCGGTGAGTCAAGGCGGCTGCTGGCGTCTCGTCTGTGTCGTCGTCGGGCAGGTTCGCATAGACGTCCGCTCCTGCAAGATGGGACAGCACGTGCTCAATGCCTTTGTGAGCAAGCACGCTCATCGGCTCGCAGGGACGTACAGGTGTTCAGGCAGGCGACCCCTCCTGATGCGGGACGCCCTGCAGCCCCCTGTCCCCGCCCTTACCGTCCAGCCAGCGTGCGATGCCGCTTTTAGAGGTGGCTTCGCGCTTAAGCTGAGAGTTGGGGTTAAACGACAAGTCCACCTGCATGCGGTAGCACAAAGGGTACATGGCACACGTCGCCGCTACTCAGAACCCGAACCACCGGACAAGTGCCAGCAGCACGGCAGTAGCAGGGCGCGAAACCATGTAACACAAGATCATGTTGGCGACGTCTTGTCCAAGGACGTACCCGATCGGACGACCCGCGGCCTCCGCGCCCTGCGCCGCTGCCGCCAATGACCCCCTGCCCCGCCGGCCCCTGAGCCTGGGCCATCGGAGAAGCCTGGTCGCTGCTGTCCATCCCGCCCATCCCCATGTGCGGCCAGGAAGCGGTGCCTGTGCCTTCCGCCGCCAACCCGGCAGCCAGGAACACGGACAGTGTGGTGCGCGTGCTGTCGTGCTCCGGGTGCTGCCTGCTGCCGGGGGTGCGGTGGATGCTGGTCAGGACGGTGCCGCCGGGCGTGGTGAGGGCGGCGGCTCCGGACACGACGATGCTGCTCTGGTCCGAGGCCATGGCGGCGCCGCCAGTGCGTATGGCGGCGCGGGCGTGCTGCACGGCGGAGGCCTGTTCACCAGTGCTCGAACCTGCAGACATTGGGGCATCCAAAGCAAAAGAGATCATGAAGTCTGGAAGCACAAGCGTACAGAGGTGTGCCCCGCATTGAGGACTTGCTAGTCAGTCTCTGTGCAGCTTCGCGCAGATGGAAAAACTTGATCAAGGCGGTAGGCGCCGCCCTGCCAGTACAACACGCAGCTTGTACACCCATAATCCGACACAACAGACACCCTCCAGCTCTGCACCGCACACACTCACTGTGCCGCCCGCTGCGCCGCTGCCGCCCGCTGGTGTTGACCCCAGAGCCGCTCTCGCCGGTCCCGCCCGGCCCCCCAGCCCCTCCCGCTGCCAGGCTGCTGCCCGTGTCACCAAGCCCCCCGCCGCCGTGCCCCCCGCGGAGCCCCAGCCCGCCGTGCGCCCCGGGGTTGCCCCCGTGCCCCGCCCCTGCGCCGCTGCCCAGGGCGTTGGTGTTGGTGCTGGTGGGCCCGTGCTCGCCGCTGGTGGCCACGGAGGACATGTACGCCAGGCCCGCGGCCGACAGCCCGAAGCCGTCCGCCTCGGCGCCCATGACGTCCCAGTCGCTGTCGAACGAGGTGCGGGGCCTGCGGGTGAAAGGGGCGGTGCACACGGACACAGCCAGGGTTGCATGGCCCCGCAAGGGTACCGTACTGTGCACCAATGGAGCAACCTCGCATGGGCAGGCGGGGCGTTTACGCTAACAACCGTTGGCAGAACCTGACGGCCATGGCCCAGGGGCAGAGGACCCTCCCACGCAGCATGCTATCCCCCCGACCAAGCCCCCCTGCTGCACCTGCTGTCGTTGCTGCAGAGCATGGCCGGCGCCGCCGGCGCTGCATTGCCGATGCCCAGGGGCGTGCCGCGGGCCCCACTGGCGCCAGAGTTGCCGTGCGCGCCGCTGGCCCTGCAGCGCACGGCACGGCAGTGGAGGGGCAGCGGCACCAGCAGGTGGAGCAACAGCTCATACGGGCAGTGCGATGTGCACCACATCGGCTGTGCAAGCCTGGCGCGTTACCTGCGCTCTTAGGACAGCCTAAACCCGACGTTGTACAACCCAAACACGCAGACATCTACTAAGCGACGCCACCACCGTCAAGCCCAGGGGGCGACCCACTTTGCCTGCTGCTGCTGCACGTTGTGGTGCTGCAGGTTGCGCTCCAGGGACCTGCGCTGGGCCTGCTGCCGCCCGGAGCCGGTGCGCTTGATGCGCAGGTGCGGCATTGCCGCCTCCTCGTTTGCGGCCGCTAAAGGCGAAGTCATGCCGGTGCCAATGACCGACAGACCCAGTGCGTGCGCTAAATCCCCAGGAGCCCCGCCGGCCGTGCCGCTTCCGCCGTTCGGTCCGGCTCCTGCACCTAGAGGCAATGAGCTCGCACCCCCGGTAGCGGACGAGGTTCCCGCCCCAACAGCCGTCCGGATGGCCTCCAAGGGGGACCGGTGGTGGGCCGCCAGGCCCTGAGAGGACAAGAGCAGCTGGTCTAGCTCCTGATGTGTGTGTAGGTGGCTGCTCGCGCCGTTGCCGCTAGCAGCTGCAGCGGCTGCGGGCCCTCCTGCCGCAGACGCCGCCGCACTGCTGCCGGTGTCCAGGATAGCGAGCGGGACGTCCTCCTTGGTGCGGGGCGGCGCGAAGCAGCCTTTCCGCAGCCGGCTGCGAGGGCAGTGGTGCAGCGCGCAGTGTAAAGGGCACATCGCAAGGCTAGCCTTGACATAGGAGTGTGTCGCAGGCACAGCAGCACACTCGTGCTCGTACTTCAGCGCATCTTAGTTCCAGGGCGTTACCGTGTGCAAGACTCGTTCCAGTTGCGAGCCCAACAGGCAACGGCGTGCATCTGGTGCGCTCACCTGCTGCTTCCGCCGGTGGCTCTCGCCCCGTCCGGGCCCTGCCCCTCTGCGCCCGGACGCCCAGCCGCAGCCCCACTGCTGCCGCCGCTGCTGCCACGCGGATGGCCATTCCTGGCAGGACCTGAGCTAACGGCTGCCCTCGAACCAGTGGATCCTGGGTGAGCGCCAGCCACCCCAGTAACGCCACCTGCATCCGCCGTATGGATGGTGCTCGCAAGTGTCGCTGGCCCCACTGCGCCGGCGCTGGACCCTGCAGGCTGGAGCCCCAGACCTGCACCCATCGCATCCCTCGCACTGCCCTTGCTGCTGAGTGACGCTTTGGATGTCAGCCTGCTCCCGCTGTGCGACAGCAGCCGCACGATCCGGGAGAGGCCGCCCCCCTTGCTGCTATGCGAGTCGCCAAGAGGCCCCCTGGATCCTTCCTCGTCATGGGCCTTGCGCGAGAAGAGGCGCGTCATGACGGAATGAGGCCTGTGAGGCCTGCTCGCTGCCTGTCCTTGGCGCGCTGGGCGGTGGCCCACAGCACGCCTAGCTACCTGCCAACCAGCCCTGACCTCGTGGACGTGTTGGATGTGGCTGCGGCTCCACACTCTTTTATTATGGAGCTTACAGGCCTTTCACGGCCTTCCCTCAAGCTGGTGTGCTGCCGTCCACAGGCGCTGAATGGTGACGGGGGGGCCATAGTGGACACCCAGGTTGCATGCGGGTGCTACGACGTGGCAGCATAAAGCTGTTGCAACGTGTCGACAAGCTGGCACTGCGCCACCTCAAAACAGCTGTTGGTCGGATAACCGCTTCCTCAAAACAGCTGTTGGTCGGATAACCGCTTCCTTCCACCGTCCAAGGAACACACGCCTCAGAACGGTAGCCCTGTTTGGGGCGGGAGGGGGGGGGGGGGTGGCCGCCGGGCGAGGGGGGCTGGTTACGGGCAGGCATAGGTACAGGGCAGCCTAAGATGCGGAAGACGCGTCGTTTCCAAAGGCCCAACATGCAGCCTTGGTACCAAAATCGTCATGAGGCCCAGTGACTCATACATAGCACAACGATTCGGACGAAACATCGGACGGGGGCAAGCACGGCTCTTATCCGGCCATTGTGCTTATGACCTAATATGCATGACGTCGTTGCCCGAATGGGGCAACGAAAGCAGAGCGTTGCCAAAAGCCCAGACCGAGAGGCCTGACAAAGCAGTCGACGAGAGTCACCATCCCTCCTGAAGGCCACACTGAATGAAACCGAGGTATTAAACCGTGTTATAAACTGCTTACCTCGCCCGACACTAGAGCCAGCCTTGGCGGAAGTGCACTAGTACTTCGGTCGCAAGTTCTCTGGCTGCCGTGGCTAAGGATAAGAAGAAAGCTTTTCTATAATATATTCTAAGGTTTCCAGTGATTAATTAGACGCTAGCACGCCCCGGCACACTTAAGCCAGAAAGCAGGGTCATGACTGAATGAGTCCAGCGAATACGTTCCAAGGCCTGATAAGCAATTGCAGATTGATAAACATTTTGACATTGTATTGCGACAGTCTGGTCACATGCGGTCTGCATGTGAGTACCGGATTACGTCGTCCCTGCGCAGCACCATGCAGCACAGAAGGGCCTTCTGAGAGGCCCAGGGGAAGGGCATGTGTAGCGTATGCAGTTGCGTGGTCAAGATCGCAAATTAGCAAGCAGGTTCTAGGGCATGTGGGCATCCTGATCACCCCACCACCGCTTCACGTCACTTCCCTGTCCACGTGTCATCATTATACACGTGGTACTCCATGGTACGCCTCTACAAGGCCAGACTGGTCATACCGGCGCCATTTGTGGGCGTAAGGCAGCATAAGGTGACACTCCCATGCAGTTCTGTGCAGCACGGAAGGGCCCAGGGGAGCTCCCTCCGGGTACTGCCGTGGCCCCGTCTTGCGGCGCAGCAGGGCAGGATGGGGCCTCTCCATGACTGGTTGCTGACGGTTGTCTTGCGACCAAGGCGTGCATGCGGAAACCCCTACCCTCTTGTATCCCGTGGTGTGCCAACTGAGTCAGTCTAAGGTTTTAGGGCTGACCCCTGCCGGGAACTGGGTAACAGCTGCCCTGCGCTGACACTTAGGAGCTGCTGGCAATGCAGCCCATCCTACACTGCGTATACCGAGGCGCCAGGTCAAAACTGCTGAAATTCACCTCTAAAGAACTGTTCTGGGCAAGGGTTCTCCTGCGACCGTGCTGCGGCCGTGCTGCCATGGGAGCACTCAGTAGTGCACAGGTCCTACATCACCCGTCAAGCAGCCCCGTCCAGCTGTCAACCGCCCACGACTGCTGAGCCAATGAGCTGCGGTTGTCGTGCGAGCATAGATGGGAACAAGTATCCGCCGTTCCGCTTACAAAGCTTTTACGTACGCTCCACTGCGTGACAACATCGCTTACGACACCTGCACAAGGGAACAGCAACGCATCAAGGTTTTAAGATTGTCAAATGGGCGGGAACCATTCACAGCCAAGAGCTAACCCACTGCGCCGCCACTCAGCCCGTACTTTACTCTGGGCGGGAACAGCATACGCAGGTGCGTGGAAAGACGCTAATGCTCCGCCCCTTATGAACGCCACCCCTAGCTTCACCAGAATGGACACCGTCTCGCGCACACTAACCCACCAGGGTGGAGGCAGTGGAAGACTCGTACTTCCAGTTGGGCGGCAGCTTGCGCACGCGCTTGTAGTAGCGGGCCAGGCGGTGGATGCGGCTCTCCACCTGCGCAGCACGCCGCAAGGGACCGAGCGTCAGCACGGGGCTGGGAGACACAGCTCGCGTGCAACGAAGCAGGTGGCGCCGGTTGGCGAGTACATGGCGCTTGTAATACACCTGCCCCAGCAACGCTCAACGTTGCGCGGTTGAGCTGGTTGCCGGCTGGACGCTGCCGGCAACGCTCTTCTCGTTGCGTGGTGGAGTGGCACGCCAGCAGGCTGGTCAGGCGGCACGAGACCATGACTCCGCAGTTGGGCCAGGTGGCCAAATGAAGGAGAACCATACAGTCTGCTCCGATCACTCAGAGCTCCTCCCCTGGGCCAGCAACTTGCGATGGACGGGGCGCGCCAGGACGCGCCGCAGAGGCGCGCCGCACACAGCTGCCGGCTGACACGGCCGGCCAGCAGCGACAGCACCCCACACTGCGGCTGCGGTTGCCGCCAGACGTCGAGATGCACCGCGCGGTCTGCTCGTGATGAGCAGACCACCTGCTGGTGGAGAGCAACTGAGCCGGCTGACACAGCTGCCCTGAATCCCGCATACTTGCTGCTGCTGCTGGCCTGCTCATAGCACCTTGCTGAAACGCTGAGCGCCCGCGCCACATCTGCCCACGCCACGCCAATTTTTACCAAACGTCCGTTCCCAATATGTACAGTCCAGCCCACATGATGCCCGAGGCGGTCGTTAACGCTGATGATGCTGACTGCTGCGTGGGCTACCTACCAGAATGAGACGGAACTTGCCGTCCTTGTCCTTCCGGCTGCGCTCCAGGTGCTTGCGGATAGACACTGCAGCCGCACAACCAACCACCAACAACCGGGTTAAATCCCCGTCTCAGAGGTGCCACCATAAGGGGCGCATGAGAGTATTCGGGGGGTCGCGGGGTGGCTGTGCGGGGCCAGCTGCGGCCTTTGAGGGGCTCACCAGCCTTCTTGATCATGAAGTACAGGTCCTCGGGGAGCTCAGGGGCCAGACCGGCACCCTTCAGAATCCTGAGAATCTTGCTGCCGGTCACGCCGCCGACCAGCGGCACACCGTGCTGGTCGCGCAGCAGAACGCCGATTTGCGAGGGGGTCATGCCCTTCCTGGCAAACTTGCAAATCATGTCCTGCACCTCAGCGGCGGTAGCCTTGCACCAACTGCAAAAATAAACCATCAAGGCGCAGTGCGGTCAGGAACTGCAGATGTCTTTCAGTCGGCGGCGGTTGCGACCATCGCGCGGGCGGCTGAACTTACGTGGGCGGGGACCGCTTGTATGGGACGGCAGAGGACGCCTTGCCTACAGAAAGTCAGAAAACGGTATTGCTCAAAATCTGCTGTGCTGGTCCGGGTCATGTCCCCGAGCTGTCAGGACCTACCCTTGCCGCTGCTGTGCATGCGACCCATGGTGGCGACGCTGCAAGAAAGGTCCGCTCAGCGGTATCTTTGGAGAGGACTCCTGTTGGGCAGGCTCGCGAGGAAGACCCGGCTTCGCGAACTGTACGGCAATGAGCGCGGTGCACTGCACATCAGCACATGCAAGGCACCAATTAGAGAAGCAGAGGATGACATTCCAGTAATATGTACAGGAGGGAAAACCTTCCCTTGGAACCTGCACCCCACCCCATCTGAACGTGTCGTTTCGGCATAAGAGCGCATGTGCAGGCGTTCTGCTACCATAGCTGTTGATCACTGGCTTACTAGGCAACGATGACTATCCTGTGCTGGCGGACTGGCTTGACAGCAGAGTAACCTGTGTGGACGCCAAGGCAGGGGGCGGGTGGGAGCGGCAACACGCAGGCCCCTCTTTTCAGTCGGAACAAGCAGCCACGGCTGGCGGGGTGTTCAGAAACACGAAAGGTGCTGGAGTGCCTACACGCCAAGCTCAGCGATGGGAGCAGCAGTGTGCGGGCTGCAGGGAGGGGGCTGACAAGGAGCTGGGGGTGACTCTCGGGTCGCTTTCATCATGGGTGCGAATGCTAGCCCGGGGGGGGGGGGGGGGGGGTTGTTGGATGCTGCGTGGCGCAATCTTGAACCCTTTTTTCGGCGGGGTTTTACCCACGCTTTGTAAGGGGGTCCCGCCCAAAACCGTTTGTGGGGGGGAGGG
>VFQN01003849.1_pt1 | contig 20604 bp, 20 predicted proteins | sample 3512371 | NCBI WGS metagenome assembly VFQN01 (sample SAMN10412370, study PRJNA504923) | tailings metagenome | isolation source: Replicate 2 from Balatoc abandoned mine | place: Philippines: Itogon, Benguet | collected 2017-08-28
TGGAAAGCACCCCGCAAAAACTGGGATTGATCCTGAAATACTTCGATGATTTCACTCCGCATCAAATCAAACAATTTGAAGCGTTGGAGGAATTGTACAAAGAATGGAATGCCAAGATTAATGTCATCTCACGAAAAGATATTGATAGTATTTATTTACACCATGTACTGCATTCTTTAAGTATTGCAGCCATTGCAGATTTTCAACCGGGTACAGAAGTTGTGGATATTGGCTGTGGTGGCGGTTTTCCGGGTGTACCCTTGGCCATCTTTTTTCCGGAAGTAAAATTTCATTTGGTAGATAGTATCGCTAAAAAACTAAAAGTAGTGGAAGCCGTTGCTGAAGGAGCAGGTATCAAAAATATTACTACACAACATACACGTGCGGAAGAGATCAAAAATAGAAAATTCGATTTTGCTGTTTCGCGTGCGGTGGCTCCTTTGAAAGACCTCTGGCAGTGGGCCGGACCTCTATTAAGAAAAGGCCATAAACAAGAAATGGCGAACGGATTGATCTGTTTAAAAGGTGGTGATCTAGCGCAAGAAATCTTTGAAAGCGGATTAAGACCTAAGATGATGCCGGTGGATAAGATCTTTCCGGAAGCTTATTTTGATGAGAAGTATATTTTACATGTAACCAAATAAATCACCCCTGTGCAACTCTTTGCCTAACTCTGTGTATCTCGGTGGTTTTTACCACAGAGGTAAAGGAGTTTGAAACAGAGTTGTGTGGAGGGGGCTTTAAGGGTGATATAATTGTTGGATCTTCTTTCTGTTTCCTACGATCCAAACAATATCATCCCATTCCAGTTGTGTAAAGGAAGATGGATTGAGAATACGCTCTCCCTTTCTTTCAATACCTACTACCAATCCATTGGTTTTTTCACGAATACCTGATTCACGAATAGTTAATCCTTTCAGGCGGGTATGTTCATCTACCACGATCTTTTCCAGTTCCACCAACTCTTTTTCGCTATCTGCATCTTCCACATAGGGCACCATAATTTTTCCGAACTCCAGCATTTGCTGATCGGTTCCGATGACACCAATATTATCAAAGGGGAATATTTTTTCAGTTCTTGCCGGTGCAAACATCACTTTACTTCCTCTTTCAATAAAAGCTACGTTAATGCCATAGTTTTCACGCCACTGCAGATCTTCCAGTGTAGTGCCAATAAAACTCGCGTGTGGACTGATTTTATAGTGCGTTAAGTGTGCATCCCAAGGCGAAAGATGACTTTGTGTTTTGTTTTGTTCTAGTAACTCACGCTCATGCAGATTTTGTAAGAAGCGATCTTCCAGTCGCTGATAAAACTTTTGTAAGCGTTGACGAAAAACAACACCAATGACCAACATAGCCACCAAAGTTCCTCCAACAGTGATCCAAAAACTAAAGAGCTGACGGAGCATAAAACCAACCAATAGTACGGCAATAGCATTTCTTGCGATCTCAAGCATTACCAGAGGTCCGTGACTGTACTTTCTGTCTAACCATAATGCTGCATAAGCACTCTTGCTCATTTTCTTAACGGTTAATGCCCAGATAAAAGGTGCCATTACAATTAAACCAATAAAGGCAGCAATAATTTTTGCAGTCAATGGATCAGCAAAAGATTTTTGTAAAAAAGGTTCTACGAAATAGGCCACCAATAAACTCAATGCAATCATGATCACACCATTCAGAATAATGATCTGAATATAAAAATGTAATAATCGTTTCCAATTACTTTCACTTTCGATAATCTGAGAACTACTGCTATACTTTTCAAGTCCGCGGATCCATTTCTCCGGTAATACTTTTAGCAAGAACTGATACAATGGTTCTGCCAGTTTGATCATATATGGGGTAGTAAAAGTGGTAATCACTGAAACACCCACTGCTATGGGATACAAATATGAACTGGTAACATTCAATGACACACCCAAAGTAGCGATGATAAAAGAAAACTCACCTATCTGCGACATACTGGTTCCTGCTTGCACTGCTTGCTTGAGTGGTCTACCTGCCAATAATGCGCCACTCGCTACAAAAATGGTTTTACCTAATATAACAGACAGTGTAAGAATCAATACCGGAACTGCATATTCCACTAGAATTTGAGGATCGATCAACATTCCCACGGATACAAAGAAGATTGCACCAAAAAGATCTTTCACAGAAGTGATGAGGTGTTCAATTTTATGTGCCTGTGTTGTTTCAGCCAAAATAGATCCCATGATAAAAGCACCAAGCGCCGCAGAGAACCCTACTTGGTCAGCCAAAACCACCATTCCTAAACACAAGGCGAGTGATAATACCAATAAGGTTTCACTATTTAAAAAGCGACTTACTTTTTTAAAGAAAGTGGGTAATAAAAAGATCCCCATCACAAACCATAAACAGAGAAAGAAAAAAAGTTTCCCGATGGATAAGAACATTTGTGTGCCTTCGAATTGTTGACTAACCGCAACGGTCGACAACAACACCATCAAAAGAATGGCAACCAAATCTTCAATCACCAATACACCAATTACTAGTCCGCTGAACTGTTTTGTTTTCAAACCCAATTCGTCAAAAGCCCTGAAGATGATCGTGGTAGAAGATATCGCAATGATGCCACCTAAAAACATGCTATCCATATTCGACCAACCCAACAACTGACCCATTCCGTATCCCAGCATCATCATGAATGATAATTCAGTGATACCCGTAATAGCAGCAGAGCCTCCTACTTTCACCAGCTTCTTAAAACTAAATTCTAATCCTAACGCAAACAACAAAAACACAACACCAATCTCCGCCCATATTTTAATGCCTTCTACATCACCAATGGTAGGAAATAATTTGAAATTGGGTCCAACAAGTAATCCCGCGATGATATATCCCAGTACTACGGGCTGTTTGAGTTTTTTAAAGAAAATGGTGATGATGCCCGCGGCACCTAATATCAGTGCCAAGTCTTTAATCAATACAGGTAAATGCGCCATAATCCACTCTTTTTGTTTACAATCTTGCTGCTATCGAAGGGCGATAATATACAAAAAAAATGGCAACTCTTTATGAATTCAGTAAACGTTCGAGTACATGATGTACTGCCGGACAAAAACTAGAGTTTTTCAAAGTAATAGCAGGACGTTTGATCAACACATCTTCATCGGTATAAGGGAACCTTTTGCAATCAGAGGGTCTGTCTTCGTAAATGCTGCAATAGTTATCAGCACCTAAGAATGGACAAGGTTTTGTTTTAGCAACATAATCGCCATCTGTGTCAAGATCAAGATAGGTATCAATGAATACACTTTCTTTTAATCGAAGTGTTTTACTGATCCGTTTAATATCTGGTGTTTTAAATCTGGGAGAATAGTTTTTACAACAATTGGCGCATGTGAGGCAATCTATTTTCTCGAATGCTTCTTCATGCAGGTCTGGTAATACCTTCAGGACTTTATTCTTATCTGCCCGTTGCAAAAACTGTTTGTATTGTTTCTGATGATCGGCACTTAATTTTTCCCAAGGTTCCATGGTATCATTTGAGCAAAGTTAATGAGATGTAGCAATGTTTATAAGAATATGAGATATACTAACATGGCGATCATCAAAACTGTAAACCAGAAAATGATCCCCAAGATATTGGCAACCACAACCATGAATAGATCTCCAAACCCTTTGAGCTTCAAAAAACCTTGGTAGGCGTAACAGGTATAGATGAATTGAAGTAATATATTGGCCAATCCAATCCACAACTTACTTTCCGGAGGAAGAATTGCTAAAAGTGGAAGGAAAAAGAGACTACTGACTAAAGATAAAAAACAAGTGAGTATTAGGTAAGCCACCAAATGTTCCGCATAATTGTAGCCCTTGCCTTTAAATACCAACCAAAAACCCAACGCCATTAATGGAGCGGTAATAAAAACCACCAGATTCATCTTCTTTTCAATCCACTCATTCAACTTGGTTTGCTTTTCTGCCAAAATGATCATAAATGCTTTTTTCTTCTCTGTTTTGGCTGATGCAATTTGTTCTTTGTAAACAGATTCAGCACCCTGCATAGGATGAAAAATAGAACTCATGAAAACAGTCAGACCTAATACCAGTAATAATAAAGTAAACGGATTGAAATACTTTTTTCTCTTTCCCTCAACAATATATTCTCTAAGTACAGTAGCGGGTCTTACTAATAAATCTCTTAATAAAATCAGTGCCCCCTTATCGGTATGTGTAAATGCATGCAAAAATTCATGTATCAGGTGTTTTACATTGAACCGATGTATAGCTGTGGACTGACCGCAGTTAGGGCAGTGTTTAAAAGATTCTATCAGTTCTGAATTACAGTTGGAACATTTCAGGGCACTCATGCGTTATATTATAGAATTAAAAATATTTAACCTATTGGATTCACAGCTTATCAACCGAGTAAACAAAAGATGAATTTTCACGTTTGGTAGACTTACCTTTGCCGCGTTTAAAATTCTGCCTTTGGGGCGGTTATTTCTGTCTAATCACTTAAGTCTACCAATATTATGAATCTTTTCGAACAGCAGTCAGCCGAATTTCAAACAAGACATATCGGACCCAATCAAGCCGATACAGCATCCATGCTCAAAACCATCGGTCTATCTTCAATGGAAGAATTGATCAGCAAAACCATTCCTGATAGTATCCGTATCAAAAAACCTTTGGGAATTCCTGCTGCTGTGAGTGAATTCAAATATTTGACAGATCTGAAACAGATTGCTTCCAAAAATAAGCTTTACAAGAATTTCATCGGACAAGGATATTATGGCACTATTACACCCAGTGTGATCTTGCGTAATATTTTCGAAAACCCAGGATGGTATACCCAATACACCCCATACCAAGCTGAAATATCACAAGGTCGTTTGGAAAGTTTATTGAACTATCAAACGATGGTGGCAGACCTAACCGGATTGCCGATCTCCAATGCTTCTCTTTTAGATGAAGCAACCGCTGCTGCGGAAGCGATGGCGATGATCTTCCACCACATCAATAAGACAGATGTGATCAACAGGCCTAAATTGTTTGTTGACCAACATACTTTCCAACAAACCATTGATGTGTTGATCACACGTGCTGAACCCATTGGTATTGAAATTGTGGTGGGTGATTATCAAACTGCCACTATCGATGATACCTATTTTGGTGCATTGATTCAATATCCCAACAGCAAAGGTTCTGTGAATGATTACAAAACTTTTATTGATAAAGTACATGCAGCAGAAGGATTGGTGATCATGGCAACTGATTTATTAGCACTCACTGTGCTAACAACACCTGGTGAACTGGGAGCAGATGTTGCAGTAGGTAGTGCACAGCGTTTTGGTGTTCCAATGGGTTTTGGTGGACCACATGCTGCTTTCTTTGCGACCAAAGATGATTTCAAAAGAGGCATTCCTGGTCGATTGATTGGTGTAAGTATCGATGCACAAGGTAATCGCGCGTTACGTATGGCACTGCAAACCAGAGAGCAGCACATTAAAAGAGAAAAAGCAACTTCAAATATTTGTACCGCACAAGCATTGTTAGCCAATATGGCTGCGATGTATGCAGTGTATCATGGCGCTAGTGGATTGAAAAATATTGCTACCCGTGTGCATCAGTTAACACAAGCATTAGCAGGCGGATTGAAAGCGATGGGCGTAATCCTGCACAATGAAAACTATTTTGACACTTTGCATGTATCAGGAATCAATATTGAAACCTTGAAGAACAATGCAGAAGCAGCAGCAACCAATTTCTTCTATACATCAGATGCAGTAGTAATCAGTTTAGATGAAACTACATCAGCAGATGATGTGAATCATATCCTGAACATTTTTGCACAAACAACTGGTAAGAAAGCAGAACCAGTAAGTACAACAAATCTGTCAACTGTCAACTATCAACTCCCCGCTTCTCTCCAGCGTACATCTGCATACCTCACCCACCCTGTTTTCAATACACACAGAAGTGAGAGCCAGATGATGCGTTATATCAAACAACTAGAGAACAAAGACCTTTCGTTGAATACTAGTATGATCAGCTTGGGTAGTTGTACTATGAAACTGAATGCAGCCAGTGAAATGATTCCTGTGAGCTGGCCAGAGTTTGGTGGTTTACACCCATTTGTTCCTGCTTCACAAACAGCAGGTTACCAGCAGATCATCAGTGAACTAAATGATTATCTCTGTAAAGTAACCGGATTTACTGCTTGTAGCTTACAACCAAACAGTGGTGCTCAAGGTGAATACGCAGGTTTGTTAACCATCCGTGCTTATCACGCAGCAAGAAATGAATCACATAGAAATATTGTATTGATTCCGATCAGTGCGCATGGAACCAATCCTGCAAGTGCAGTGATGGCTGGTTTTAAAGTAGTAGTAGTGAAGTGTGATGATGCAGGTAATATTGATGTTGAAGACCTGAAAGCAAAAGCAGAACAATATAAAGATACTCTGGGTGCTTTGATGGTTACTTATCCATCAACCCACGGAGTGTTTGAAGAAACCATCAGAGATATTTGTCAAACCATTCATGATAATGGTGGACTGGTATACATGGATGGTGCGAACATGAATGCGCAGGTTGGATTGACAAGTCCGGGTATGATCGGCGCAGATGTTTGTCACTTGAACCTGCATAAAACATTTTCGATTCCACATGGTGGTGGTGGACCAGGTATGGGCCCTATCTGTGTGAATGATAAATTGGCTCCATACTTACCAGGACATACAGTTTTGGGTAACCCTAGTTTAGCAGTGAGTGCCGCACAATATGGTTCTGCAAGTATCCTGTTAATCAGTTACGCTTATATTAAGATGTTGGGTGAAGAAGGTATTCGTCAGTCTACAGAATATGCGATTCTCAATGCCAACTACATGAAAGCAAAACTGGAGCCTTACTACAAAATATTGTATACTGGCAAGAATGGTACTTGTGCGCATGAATTCATCGTGGACCTTCGTCCATTCAAACAAAGCGTAGGCATTGAAGCAGAAGATGTGGCCAAGCGTTTGATTGATTATGGATTCCATGCTCCAACCATGAGCTTCCCTGTACCGGGTACTATCATGATTGAACCTACAGAGAGTGAAGACAAAGGAGAATTGGATCGTTTCTGTGATGCTTTGATCTCTATCTACAAAGAAATCAAAGCCATTGAAGATGGTAAAGCGGATAAGACAGACAATCCATTAAAGAATGCACCACATACACAAGCTGTTGTTTGTGCAGATGAATGGAAACATGCCTATAGCCGTCAGGAAGCTGCATTCCCATTGTATTATGTTACCCAGAATAAGTTCTGGCCAAGTGTGGCAAGGGTGAACAATACACATGGTGATAGAAACTTAATCTGTACTTGTGAGCCGGTTTCGTCTTACATGTCTGAATAAATACAGTTCAAATATTTTTAAAAAAGCTACGGGTGAACCGTAGCTTTTTTTATGCTTCCAATGCCACGAGTTGCTTTTCTAAAATCTGAATGAGTTTTTGTTTATCAGATAAAGCCGATTCCATCTGCTCGATTTGCTTCTTTAATAAAACGATGATTTCCTGTTGAGCAGAGCCATAGATTACAGACTCCTCCTCTACTGTATCAAACAAGTCAGTATTTACTTCGCGATACTTTGCAGTGAGCATGTCACCTTCTCCGGAGAGGAGCCATGTCATATTGAGTTCGGGAAAACGTTGTTCTATTTTACGAAGAATATTTCCGCCGAAAGAACCCTTATTCTTTCGCTGTTTTCCTAAATAGCCATTGGATAAGCCACATTCCATTTCAACCGTTCTGGCTTTTAGTTGCTTGAAATGCATGAATTCATAGAATCTTTCAGGTACTGTCATTGTGTATAATTGTTTAGAAAGAAAACGATACTTCAATAGAAATCATAGAAAAGCTTCGATAGCTTTGTTTTCATTGAAGCTGAACGAAGAAACCAATAAAATATAGATACCGCAATAGGTATTTATACCTGATTTACCTTGAGTCATTCCGCAGGAATCAATCCCAATAAGGTAAATATGTAACCACTTCCATTTCGTCAGTAAGCACCTGCCGTACTCCTTCACGTAAGAAGTGTTGATCATCATTTTAATTGATACCGTATGAAACTAGCAGACTATCCTGAATGGGAAATGCAATCCAGGTTACTGACTAAGGAAGAAGTAACAGACCCAACTTTAGTGTTAAACGAGATTTTTGATTTTGCACATTTACCAGAATGGAGAAACCTTCTTTGGGATTGGTTGAAAATAACCGTGAGTGGCACATACAATAACGAATCAGCAGAGGCTGAAAGAAATTCAATTTTGTTTTTGTATGAAAAATTACAAAAGCTAATAGAAGCTGCTCATCTCATGCATATTCAACAAGAAGCCGCTCAACAAGTACAAAAAGAAAAGGATCGACATATCTTTTGACAGCTACATTTTTGAATCACATATTTATGTGAGTAAAACAATAAGTGATTGTTTATCAGTACTTATTGAAAATACAATCGGTATAATGGCATCATGAATGGCTTGTATTCAGCTATATCCACTAGTAGTTTTGCCATTCGAAAACAACAACATGAAACATAAAATTTGGTTATGCATTCTGTTGGTTAGTGGATTCACACTACAACAAGAATTACAAGCGCAAGGATTTCTCAAAAAACTAAAAGATAAGGTTGAGAAAAAAGCGGAAGATATTATAGATAAAAAAATAGCAGATAAAACAGGTACTGCAGTACCTGGTGGAAATAATACAGCACCAGGTAATGGTCCTGCTGCAAGTAGTGCTAAGAATAGCAGACCAACTAATACAAACGGAGAAGGTTTAAAAAATTCAACTGTACCGGATGTACTCCAACAAATACAAGAAGCTGATGCTGCTTATAATAAACAACAGTTTGGTGAGGCAAGATTTTCTGTTCAACAAGCATTATTGGGTGTTGAATTACAGATTGGAAAATCATTACTACAATCCTTACCCCATGAAATCAATGGCTTACCCAAAGACTCAACTGAAGATCGTGTAATGAGTACGCGTTATGGATGGGCCAATCTATCGATTCAACGTATCTATCAAAAAGACAATCAGCAACTCAATATGCTTATTGGCAATAATTCAATATATAGTGGTATGCTGGATATGTATTTTGGATTTGCTGCTACACAATCGAATGGTGAAACACAAAACACCAAACAAATTCGTATCAAAGGCAATAAAGCAATCATTCAATTTGAGGAAAGAGAAGGATATACTGTATTGATGCAACTCGGACAATCAGGCATGATTACCTGGAAAGCCATCAACTTCCAAACAGAAAAAGAAGTGATGGATGCCATCAATCAATTTGATATCGACCATATTAAAAAAACCATGGGTGAAAACTGATCCTAAAAAGAAAAAAATGAAAAAGATTATTTGTTTTATAGCAGTATCCTGTACCATCACTACCCTATCAGCACAGGATTTCAAAAAGAATATTAGTCTAGCACAAAGTCATTATGCTACAGGTAAATTACAAGACGCCCATTTTGCATTACAACAAATGATGCAAGACTTGGACATCACCATCGGAAAAGAAGTTTTGAAACTGTTTCCTACTCGATTAGATACTTTATCCGCTATTCCCAAACAACAAGAAGTGATGGGTAATAGTCAGTTTACGGGAGTAACCATCGAAAAAAACTATGGCATCAGTCATAAAAAAGCAACATTGTCTGTGGTCATCAATTCTCCTTTATTAAACAGTCTGAATGCCTATATCACTTCTCCTTTGTTAGCAGGTTATGCAAGTGATCCCAATACACGCATCGTTAAGGTGGGTTCTTACAAAGCTCGTCTTAGCAAAGAATCAGAAGACGATGCGTATAAGCTGGAAATTCCCATGACCAATGCATTACTTACGCTCAATGTTTCAAAATCCAATGAAGCAGAAATACTGGCATGGGCTGGCAGTCTGCCTTTAGAAAAGATGGTTTCTTTGATTCAATAAGCTGTATTCAACATATTGAAACGGTAAATAGAGAGATCCTATCGGTCAAACCATTTGCGACACCTACTGTTTAGTGTTATATTTAGAGACTAAATTATAACCAACATGGACCAGCAAATCATCAATCTCTATGACGAGTATACCCATAAACCACTTCCCCGTGAAGTTTTTTTAAAGCGTTTAGCTGTATTGGCAGGAAGCACTGCTGCTGCTATGGCCATACTTCCGATGCTGGAAAATAATTATGCGGTAGCCGCTACTGTACCTGAACAAGACATTGAGCTGCATACGGAAGATATCACTTATCCTGCCGGAGATGTTACCATGAAAGCCTATCTCGCCAAACCAAAAAAAGAAGGTAAATATGGCGCTGTCATCATCATCCATGAAAACCGTGGTTTGAATGACCATATTCGTGATGTTGCCAGACGCGCAGCCAAAGCAGGCTATATTGCCATTGCGCCTGATGCATTATCTGCAGCAGGTGGTACACCAACAGATCAAGATCAGGCGAGACAATTGTTTAGTCAGATCGATGCCAAACAAAATCTCATCAACTTCAGTAAAGGTTTTGATTATTTAAAAAGCAGAAAAGACTGTACTGGATTCACCGGTTGTGTTGGCTTTTGTTGGGGTGGCGCATTGGTAAATCAACTCGCAGTAAATGTTCAGGATGTGAAAGCTGCTGTGGCTTTTTATGGTAGACAGGCGGATGTTGCTGATGTCCCCAAAATAAAAGCGGCTTTACAATTGCATTATGCAGGTTTAGATGAGCGTATCAATGCCGGAATACCTGCTTATGAAGAAGCACTCAAGAAAAATAATATCAAATATGAACTCTATCTCTATGAAGGCGTGAACCATGCTTTTCATAATGATACTTCCGGAGCACGATACAATGAAGCAGCTGCAAAATTAGCCTGGAAAAGAACCCTTGACTTTTGGGCTGCCAATATGAAGTAGCTTTGTTCTTTATTTTTCAATGAACAAACCCAATCGGGTTTGTATTGTTAATAGATGTAAATAAAAATCGTATGATAGCAACCAAAGCTTATGCAGCTCCGGATCCCAAATCACCTTTAGGTCCGTTTTCACTGGAAAGAAGAAATCCCGGTCCAAAAGATGTTCAAATAGAAATCTTATACTGTGGCGTATGTCATTCAGATATCCATCAGGTTCGCGATGAATGGGGTGGCTCTATTTTTCCCATGGTACCCGGACATGAAATCGTAGGACGGGTAACGCAGGTAGGTAATGAAGTTACCAAATTCAAAGCTGGCGACTTAGCAGGTGTTGGATGCTTTGTGGATTCATGTCGCACTTGTGAGAATTGTAAATCAGGCATCGAGCAATATTGTGAGGAAGGAATGGTAGGCACTTACAATGGTCGTGAAAGAGGTACCAATGCGCCTACATATGGTGGTTACTCTACTCAAATTGTAGTAGATGAACAATACACATTGCGTATATCCGATAAATTACCACTAGCAGGTGTAGCACCTTTGTTATGTGCAGGTATTACCACTTACTCTCCACTCAGACATGTAGGTGTTACCAAAGGACATAGAGTAGCCGTTTTAGGATTGGGCGGATTAGGTCACATGGCCGTAAAGTTTGCAGCATCTTTTGGTGCAGAAGTAACGATGCTGAGCTCGTCTCCTTCGAAAGAAGCAGATGCTAAAAAGCTAGGTGCACATCACTTTGCATTAACATCAGATGCTGCTACCATGCAGAAACTGCAAAATCATTTTGATTTTATCTTGAATACCGTTTCTGCTCCGCATGATTACAGTACTTATCTGAATTTGTTACGCACCAACGGTACTATGATTGTGGTAGGTGTACCACCAAGTCCATCAGAAGTGCCTGCATTCAACCTGATCATGAAGAGAAGAAGCATCATCGGATCATTGATTGGAGGTATTAAAGAAACCCAAGAGATGCTAGACTATTGTGCTGAGCATAATATCGTTTCTGATGTGGAAGTCATTCCTATGCAACAGATCAATGAGGCTTATGAGAGAATGTTGAAAGCTGATGTACGCTATCGATTCGTGATCGATCTAGCATCCATCAAATAAATACAACTCATTAGTTCAAAAAAGAGTCCCGATTTATTGTCGGGACTCTTTTTATTTCGGCCAGTCATTATTTATCACTAATTACTTCACTGAATGAACGTAAGATTGAATTAGTATTAGTTAAAAATAATTCCATTAGCAATATTCTATACACTTTGGGAATTTGTTTTGACTAGTTTATACTATCAACACCGTTCTTCAACAAAGCAGACTCAATTTTTCTACTTTATTTTCTTTCCTTCCATTTTATTTCCTGCTTGAGAGAAAGTGAGACTTGTTACAGTTCCATCAACATTCAAATTAAATACTACTTGAGCAGCTATCTCTTTGATAAAAAAACTATTCTGCGTTTCTGCATGAAGTTGAACTGGTGGTTGCCCTGAAGCTAAAGCAAATAGACGTCCATTTTGCACTTCAACTTGGATTTGAAAAGATGGCTGCAACTCATAAACACCAACATATTTGATAAGAATTTCTTGCGGCAGTGAAATAGCTTGTTGCTCGGCTAGCGGTTTTTTATCGGTTTCAATGCCTATATTTTTAAGAATTCGGTCTGTATAAAGAACTTTTTTTTGTCCATTGCTAAAAGAAAATTGATAAGTCGTCAAACTATTTTTAAATCGAAACTGATTATCTGATAATGGTTCAATTTGCATTGGACGACCTCCTTCACGTGCACTATAAAGTATTCCCTGATCGTAAGTTATAAAGCGTACTACATCTTCAAACTGATAGGCTCCTACCCACTTTTTCATTTGTTGTTCCGAAAGCTTCACAACAGATCTTTCTGTGATGGGTTTACCTAAAAGTGTGGAAACGATTTTTATATTAGAGGATTCCGGGCCTTTTCCATCATCTATATTAGTTAATACGATGGAGTATATATTACTATCGGGCACATAAATACCTGATGTTGTAAACCCATTAATACCCCCTGTATGTTCGATTGTAGAAACACCTGCAATTTCATTGATTGCCCAACCATATCCATAATTCGTCGCTTTCCCATTCGTTAAACTATAATTGGTAAAGGCGATTCGTTTACTGCTTTCTGAAATAAGCAGGTTTTGGCGAATTGCTTTGCTCCACAAAAACATATCATCAATTGTAGACATCAACGAACCTGCAGCATAAGGAATGGTTGTACTCATATACTCGGCATTTTCATAGTTCCCTTCATATAACTGATATCCGCTAGCTCTATCAGGAATGATCTTATAACTATCTGCATAATAAGATCGCTTCATACCAAGTTTATCAAAAATATTTTTTTGTATGAATTCTCCATAGCTCATTCCTGAAAGTTGTTCAATGATATATCCCAAAAGCAAATAACCAGAATTGCTGTATTCATATTTTTCATTGGGATTAAATTCCAAAGGCAGATTTTTAAAAAACTGTATGATTTCTTCAGGAGTCATATCCATCCTCGTTTTACTTCTGAATGCAGGTAAATTGGTATAGCTCTTAATACCTGAAGTATGATTGAGCAGATGATGAACTGTAATTTCATCTCCTCGGGGAAAGTCTGTTATAAATTTTGACAAAGGATCTTTCAGACCAAGTTTACCTTGTTCTACAAGTATCATAGTAGCTACACTGGTAAATTGCTTAGTGATAGAAGCCAACTGAAATACAGTTTCCGGCTTCATTTTTACTTTTAATTCTAAATTAGCCATACCAAAAGCCTTGCGATATAGAATCTTATCCCCTTTGGCAATTAATATGGCAGCACCTGGAGAATTATTAGTGTATGTCTGTTGAAATATAGCGTCACATAGTGCTTCAATTTTATTCGAGCTAGTAGCACTAAGCGTTTTATTTGCTTTTACCGCATTGGGTTTCTCCTGCCCAAGAACTACTTGAATAACTAAAAGTGATAATAATACGAATGTATATTTCATCGTTCAATGATGTTTAATGTTGATAATAAAAAATGAATTCATTTTTAGGCAATAGATTGCCCATACTCACTATGTGAAGTATATTCTACCTGTACAATAAAAAAGTGACTACTTTGTATTACTGTTTTTTATGTAGAAGAAATATGCCCAATAACTTAATCCTAAACTAAAAGCCATAATAGCGAAGGAGTGTATGTCAATAGGAGAAGTTAAATAAGTAATGATCAAACCAACACCAATACCACAGAATAAAATTGCCCATTTAGCTACATCATGCTGCTTTTCTTTCTCATTATTGTTTAATAAGTAAGCTGATAACTGCTCGGCCATTCCTCTGTCGATTAGCTTATTTTTTATACGAAATTCTAGAAAATACTTTACCACAGTAATGAGCATAAAGATTAAAAACGAAATAAACAAAATGGGAAGTACTATTTCGCCCAAAGGTCCTGCCTGTGAAGAACCTGCAGCATTTGGTACAAGATCAGCTGTGGATGTATTTTGTGCAAAAACATGAATCGATGCCATCATCATACTCATGCTTACTAATATCCTTTTCATTTGTATTGATTTATTATTACTCAATTAGACAACAGTTTAAAGTATCGGTTGCAAATAATTTTTAAATATTTCGTTTTCCTTCATCTTGAGTTGTCGTAAAATGTCTATCACTAAAAAAAGCAATACAAAAAAACCTGTTCCGATGACCAAAAGCATTGTTGAGTTGAATTTACCCGTAAATAAAGCGAGAATTTGAGAGATGTAAGGAATAGCAACAACTATAATAGCCATACACAGCAAAATCAAAAGAGACCATAAGAATAATTCTTGCTTTAGCTTTCTCTTCTTTTCATAAAGCATAACAGTATTCATGGCCAGTGTAGAAACATTAAAAGGAAAAGCTTCAATTGTAGTTTCCTGAATACCCTTGATCAAAAACCGATACGCATCAAGTTTTTGCTGACATATTGAACAATCGTTAAGGTGATTAATCATCTCATCATCGGACACCTCTTTAAGCAGGTAACCTTGTAAAATTTCATCTGTTAAATGAATAGATTTCATAATTGCTCATTTTTATAATGATCATTCATCTTGTCCTTAAGTATTTTTCTTGCCCTGTACAAGTAACTTTTTATCGTTCCTTCCGGTAAATTAGTAATAGCCGAAATTTCTTTATTGGGCAATTCTTCTAGATGATAGAGCGTAATCAAAGTCTTATACAATGGTGGAAGCTTATCGATTTCCACATTTAAAATTTCAATCGCTTCTGCCTTTACCATTTCTAAAGCAGGGTTCTCGAATACTATCAACTCATCTTCAACTACTATCTCATTTCCAATGATCGGAATTTTCTTTTTTTGAAGATAATTGAGGGTGGTATTGTACGCAATGGTTGCAATCCAAGTAGATAACTTAGATTTAAATTGAAAGGAAGTTAGGTTTTGGTAAGCTTTTAGGTAAATATCTTGCACCAAATCTTTTTGATCATCTTCATTCGTCGTCATTTTACGCACGATTTGGGCCACCAATTTCTCAGTCCTAGCTATCACCATAGCAAAGCCTTGAGTGTCTCCATTCAAGATATTGCTAACAATCACTTTGTCAGAAAGATGGCTACCATCAATACGCATATGCTGTATTAGACCAACAATTTATTGTTTGGTTGCAAAATAGTTGCTTTTTATCTACTAGGCATCCTGTAGGTGTACTAGTGTACTTTTATGAAATGCAAGCAGGGATTAAAATACCTCAAGCTACGATAGATAAAAATAAGGATAGCATTTAACGCTCCCCGTATTGTTTGAGGTACAAAATCACTGCTTGCGTATTTGTGATGGTATGTCTTTATAATGCATGCATAACTTTATCGGAATTTGTTTAATCAGTCGTACGCGGCCATTTCCATGCATACCAAATAATCAACACAAGCAAAATAACTTCCACAACAGCACCAAATATCATATGGATCCACGCCTCTCCGGCCAGATTATACAGCGTATAGGGAATATATATTGCCGCTATGAGCATATTCAACTTGCGATTGATCGCAGCGGGCAATACAACTGAAAGAAAAATCATTAATGCCGAAATGGTCAATGATACGAGTGCCGCTGAAAGAAATCCTGGTGTGATATCAAATACATAAACTCTTCCGTTTTGAATATCTGCCAGTTTACCCGGCATGTATAAATGAAAATAATCGACATAGATATAGAGGAACATCAAACTTGTCCATAAGGATGCTAGCTTGAGCTGTGTACTCACTTTCATTTCCTTTAGTTCACTTTGTTGTGTATGCATACAATAGTTTTTAAAAATTAAACCCTATATGTAATCCCGGTTCACCAAAAACAAACTTAGACCACTTATCATCCAACTGTTTGAATCCATTAGGCAATGTGGTGTGATAAGCACGATGGGTGATGGCGAGAGATGGCTGAATAAAAAAACGATCCTTAAACAATTTCACATGATACCCTACACGATAGGTATTGAAGATCTGAAAACCATTGTCGATCTTTTTATCTTGACGATCTTTAAAAGTTTGCCAGGTGGGCATTACATTCAATTCAGCATACCAGTTATTGGTAAAGAATCGCTGGTAAGATAGAGATACTCCATACTCACGAACATAACCAGGAAACTCTTCTTCCTTCTTTCCATAGGCTTTGTTCAAAAATGGATGAATACCATTCGGCCAGGCATATTTCCAGGTTTTGGGTTCGATGGTAATAACATCTTTGCCTGTGATACGATAACCGACATTTAGTTGAAAAAAATCAGGGCTGTTGGTAGTGGCTAGATTACCGAATAAGACAAACATAGAACTCCCAACAAACCATTTCTTGTGCGTAGTGTCTGTTGCAGCATACTGTGCTTTGACTTGAAGAGAACTGATCATCATGAACAGAAAACCCATAAATAAAACTTTCTTTTGCATTTGCTTGCTTTTATATTTAATGATGCTACAAAAGTCGATGGACAATCAACAACGACTCGTTCACTTAAGTTAATAAATGTGTGTTGCGACTTTTTTAAGACATGTTTTTAGAAATTAAATCCGAAATGAAGTCCGGGTTGGATGAAGTAGTTATTCCATTTGCTTTCCACTGCTTTGAAAGATGCTGGAACATTGGTTCGGATAGGCCAATAACTACAACCGATTGCTGGTTCAAAGAAGAAACGGTTTTTGAAGAACTTGAATTGATAACCCAAATGAAAATTCAGGTATAGGGTATACCCGTTACCGATTTTCTTTTTATTCGTATCCATGTATTTTTCAAAAGCATTCAATGCATGAACGGAGGTGTACACGCCCTTCCACCAAAAGCGCTGGTAACCTATTGTAGGTGCGAGAATACGTGCATGACCGGGATAATTTTCTCCCGGCTTATCAAAGTTGGGACCGAATGGAATACCGAGTGGCCAGGCATAAATGGATCTTTTGAATTCAAAGGACACCACATCTTTTGGTGTGATGCGATATCCAACATTCAATTGTATGTACTCAGGATTATTGACTTTGGAAAAATTACCCAACATCAGTAATGAACTACCGATGTACCATCTTTTAAACGTGCTGTCTTTAGGGTTGTCTTGTGCTTGTAAACTACTTACCCATACGATGACCAATAACAGCCATAAAACTTTCTTTTGCATATCCTTTTAATTAGGGTTAAATGATGCTGCAAAGAAAGATGGAGAGTAGCCCTCCACTCGTTCACTTTGGTTAAGTAATGAACGCGTCTATTATTTTTTTTCTGAGATTCTAGCTCGTAAACGGCTTAAGGATTGTGGTTGTATACCCAAATAACTCGCCAACTGGTGTTGAGGTACACGTTGAATGAGATCGGGTCTTTTTTCTAACAAATTCAGATAGCGTTGCTCAGGAGAAGAGGTTTTAAACTCATCAAAATCCATACGCTCTTTCGCCAAGAGTTCTTCGGATAACTTCTTGCACAGAGACTCAAACTTGGGAAATTTTGCATTGACTTCTGCTTCCATATCTGAATTGGAGATCAACAGGATACAGTCTTCTGTACAACTTACATAATAATCAGACGGCGTTTGGCTGATCACGCAAGGAGGTGTCAATGCTTCCATTTCAGTGTAGAAAGCAGTGGTTTTTTCCTCGGCATCTATTTCATAATAGGTGCGAATACAACCTTTGAGTACAAAATAGCTTTCTTTTGATTTTTGTCCTTCTTTGAGTAAGATTGTTCCTTTTTTGACTGAATGAAAAATATCTAAAGAAACGATGGCGTTCTTTTCTTCTTCGGTTAGGGTGACGTATTTAGAGAGGAAGTTGAAGAGTAGGGTTTGCATGGGTTGTTGAGTTGTTAGTCGTTTAATGCAGTTGATAGTGGAGTAAATTCTTAGATCAAAATTAGATCTTCTAAAACTAATATAATTTAGAGCACCCTGTTCTTCCTTTAGTAAAAACTATGTTAACCGTTCAATTTTAATCAAAGTCAGCTTCTTGATATTTTTTTAACGGTTTATAGTTTTTGAACCTTTCATACTCTCCTTTATACTTTTTATTCCTAAAAATAAGTTTCTCTTTTCCAAGCTCGTTATATGTTTTAACATACAATCCATCAGATAATTCAACGCTCGCAAACTGTTTCAAACTATCCCCATTTATTTTTAAAAATACGGTCATACATCCGCCGAATACTAAAAAAGCATCAATACAGTTCAAATCTTTATTATAAAGTAAATTAGGGTAGTCTTCAGAATTCTGTATTAATATCAGTTCATCTTTATCCTTATCGTAAATAAATAGCCGTCTAACTTCATTAGCGCTTCTTGCTGCAACTGTGGAGACGTATGTCATATCATTTAGTCCATCATTATTGAAGTCTGACAATTGTGGATCAAGTCCTGTAATACCATCTTTACCAAATTCATAATGATTTTTCAAAACCCAATTTTCGTTTTGTTTTGAGTAAAAATTTATATGCACAAAAACACTATCATTTAATCTAAATAATGAAAGGTCAATTTTATTATTAGATTTTCTACCAATATTTAGGCTATCGATGAAAAATTCGTCAGGCTGCTTTGGTTTTGAATTGTCGTTAATGATTTTATTTTCTTGTATGTCTTGACAAGAAATTAGAAAGAATAAAATCAGACCAGCTATACTTTTCATATTATTCAATTTATTCTCCGAATATGTTTCTAGTAGAGAACTTTATGACCACTCACACTTACGGAAGTTAATAATTAATTATTACGGTCGATTCTTTTGTAAAAAATTAGTAAGACTAAAAGCAAACGATGTACACCAGCTGTGTAACATACGCAGCATGCTCTACTGTGTCGAAAGAAGATGCGTAGTAACTAGTAAGAAATTCATACTTCTTTTGTGATATGCCAACTTGCTAGCTGTGTAACGCGCAGAGTCCTCTACGAGAGACGTCTGCGGAGAACCTTGTTATTTTTGATACTTTGCGGAGAATGAAATCTTTGAAAGACGAGAGGCTTCGTCTAACAATGCTAAGATATCAATACTTGTTAGCCGCAGTATTAATAATCTTTCAATGTAAAAGTTCTTAGTACTTCAACATTTGATGGCTGCATTACGAAGTCACAAGCTTTATCAACTTCATCGCATAAGTCTTTTGTCATTTGGAGTAGGTCAGGGAAAATAATATTCCAGCCTTTCTTATTTTCAAACAGACTTCTGAGCTTGATATTATCTGCTCCAGCTCTATAAAAAGAGTCAACAAAAACAGTATCAACTTCACCGTTTATCATGAAGTTGGGTCGGTCAGGGTCATTTTCTAGAAAATATCCCGGATGATGAAGGAACATGTATGCTTTCGGATGTTTGAAAAAATTCGCCCAGTGTTTGATATTTCTCAATACCGGAAATTGTTGCCAGTCAAATTGTTTCCCATTAACCACCCCCAATTCTTGATAAACAACAGCTAGTCTTTCAGCTAGTGTATAGAAGAGTAATGTATAAACGGTGAGATAAGTCCTAGTCTTTTCGGTTCCCTCAAATTCTTTTAAGAAGTCAAGAACATTCATGCAGCCTTCTTCAAAATTGCAACCAAGGCAATTGTGGAAAGAAGGGATATCGTCCTCTTTTACGCCTGCATTAATGAGTTCTCTCTTCTCACGGTCTTCAAAAACATCGAACAATTGGCAATATCTGGAGCGTTCTCCACGATCTCCTGTTTTGCTTTTAAATGCATGATGCCATTGTTCAAAATAGGCAGCGGCAAGTTTAGTCTGTTCGCTGAAAAAGTTGGCTTTGGGTTGATTGTCCATTGGATTGCAGCTAACTTATAAATATACGAACTAATAACATATGTGTTAAGGCACAATTATTATAAAGTAGGTAAACATCAATTAGCAAAAAATGTAGTACCGCTTGAAAGCTATGTAAATCAAACTTTCAAAACCAAAACCCTACACCGCCACCGCAGCCTCCTCATGATAATGCAGAAAAGAAGCAAACTCATCCCCAGACCAATGACTTTTTTCTTCGATCCAAGTGCAGAGATGATTTTTAACGCCGGTTAATTTTTGCCAGGCTTGTTGTAGAATAAGGGGCTCATTGGAAGGTCTGAGAGAACTGATGGTGTTTGCCAATTCAGCAACGATCTCACCACGCATATTGCGAAAAGTATCTTTGAAAAA
>VFQN01003850.1_pt1 | contig 20603 bp, 17 predicted proteins | sample 3512371 | NCBI WGS metagenome assembly VFQN01 (sample SAMN10412370, study PRJNA504923) | tailings metagenome | isolation source: Replicate 2 from Balatoc abandoned mine | place: Philippines: Itogon, Benguet | collected 2017-08-28
GCCTAATTTCCCACTTTTTATAAAACCCATGTCTTAAGACCCAAACCTCACTCTCCTAGTTTTCTCATCCTTCTTTCTTAAGCATTTTCACAAAGCTGATAAGCATTTTCATAAAAATGAGTGAGTGGGTTTAATTGCTTGGGTTCTAAAAACGGTGGGATTTTGGTCAATTCCAGGTAGGAAAGAAAGAGAGGAGGGTACATCAATCAGGTTAGAGATAGCGTTCCGGAAATAACACTCCTTGTTGCGTTAAAAGTTTTGAAGCATCTTTCAAAACTTTTAAATCCTTCTCAAAGGCTTTTTCTACTGGCGTAACCTTTTCAAAGACAGAAAAGATATTTGTAGTACCCTTTCTCTTTGAACTTGAAAAAAGGAATTCATAAGCTCTTCTTACATCAGTCGGTGATGCAACCACATTGTTTGCGAAGTGACAGGGGATAATTCTCTTGAACTTCCATTTGCAAATATTTTGAACCCAGTCAAGCACATTTTCTGGTTCTCTATTGAAAATGAGTTCTTGTAAGATGGGTGGCACTAATAAGCCCCCTTTATCCTTTCGTTGCAATGCTCGAAAATTCACTTTCTCATCTTCAATCCAATCCCACTAGACAAAAAAAGATGAGGAAAGAAGTATTGAAGAATTATAAAACAAATACCGGATATAGCCCCTCATCAATTGGAATTACGCCTCTACCGAGCTTTCTCATCTCTGGCTTTTCTTGTTTTAGCAATGCAATTGAATCACGTAGCTCATTCACTTTAATTCCACTTGGTTGAAAGACCAAAGCAAACAAGGAAATTCTTCTCCAACCTTTCCTCCGGATCTCAGGTGTATCTGTTACAGTATCCAATTGAGAGTCTCGTGCATGGTATAGCAGAGATCTCGGATCATCTTGTAGAATTGGGGGTGGATCATCTTCAACTCGTATCAGTGAGTCAGTGACTAAAAGAGATTGAGTATCTCGATGAAAGAAAGCTGTTTCCCCAAATCCACCTGATGACTTCTTCGGTTTCAAAGGACCGATTGATAGATGATCGATCTCATCATACCATGGAGCTTGTGGTGCTTCAACTGGAATCTCTTGAATCTTACGAAACGCAGGAAAAAAGAATGAGACAGGTAAGTTTAAAGGAAAAGAATACTGTCCAGGTTGAACAAAGATTTCAGCTGAAGGGAAGTAATTAGAGACGGCACCTATTGTTCCTTTATGCTCTACAGCAAGAGAAGATAATACCAGATACTTCACGGGGCCAAATCTTTTTTCCAAGTCACGAATGTAGTCAATAGCTTCTTTTGTAGGAGCAACAGGATTGTTAATGAACAATCCACCTGATTTAAGTGCGATAATAGTACATCTAACTGGTACATTAACGTGTAATACTCCTTGTATCTGATCAAGTGTCCAAATTTTATCCGATATAATGGTGGTTAAGAGAGTTTTCCTTCTCCCAGCACTTTCCGGTGAAAACGGGAGAAGTGAAAACGCTATCCTACCTAATGGGAATTGTAAGTCTTGGATTTTTTCAACAGCAGGTACTTTCGGGGCTGTCGAATACAGTGAGATTTTACTTGATCTGAACAAGATTTTGCTGGAATGAAAAGCAAGCGAAGGAAAGGAAGAAATGTTGATGAATAGAAGAATAAATAAAACGAAGGTACCTGTCATGGCTGCCTCGACGTTCTTTGTGTTTATTCTTTCATTTATCTCTGCTGACGAGAGTTCCCGTCATTCCTCTTATAAAAAGAGTGAGAAACAATTTTCGCACAATATTACGTGGTAGGCGGCAAAAACTCCAAATTGCGAAATTCCAAAAACCGATTTCTCAGTTTGACAACGAGGAAAGATCTTGAAGATCTTGTTCTTCTGAAAGTGAAAACTGAAAGGGAAGTGAGGAGCGAGAAATTTTCACTGACAACTCCCAACACAATTTAATTGCGCCTTAGGATTCTAATAAGAAACTCGCGAACAGAAAACAACTTTCAATTACCAATAACTACAAGATAAACAATGCAGATTTTCGTGAAGACATTGACCGGAAAGACCATCACTTTAGAAGTGGAGCCTTCTGATTCCATCGATAACGTGAAGCAAAAGATTCAGGACAAGGAAGGCATTCCTCCAGACCAGCAACGTTTGATTTTCGCTGGCAAGCAATTAGAGGATGGTCGCACTTTGAGTGATTACAACATTCAGAAGGAATCGACTTTGCACTTAGTGTTGCGTCTTCGAGGAGGTATGCAAATTTTCGTGAAGACATTGACCGGAAAGACCATCACTTTAGAAGTGGAGCCTTCTGATTCCATCGATAACGTGAAGCAAAAGATTCAGGACAAGGAAGGCATTCCTCCAGACCAGCAACGTTTGATTTTCGCTGGCAAGCAATTAGAGGATGGTCGCACTTTGAGTGATTACAACATTCAGAAGGAATCGACTTTGCACTTAGTGTTGCGTCTTCGAGGAGGATTCTAACTTAATTTAAACAATCTTGTCTTTAACCTTCTTCTTTGTTTAAGCGCTGTCAAATCGAAAATTTGAAATCATCACGACTATCAGAAGTTGGATTTGTGAAGTTGTGACAAATAAGGCTCCCCCCTGTTCCATCCGCCAATAATCTTTGAAAAGACATTAGAAATGAGAGATTTAAAAGAAGTCACAGCTTACATTTCATTGTCGAATTGAACAGTCGTGATAGAGTTCAATCTCCCTTGAATTTCAAAGTTAATCTTCTGACTATCTATATTGAAAGAGCTAATAGTTCCATCGAGATAAGCGCCGATAACTTTCCGATCATCACCTTGTAAGGATATTACCGCCTGCTCTCCATAAGCTGATGCTGACACATTCGAACTCGCAAGTGACGTCAGGTTACGAATATAAAGCTTCACTATCGTCTCTTGCGGAATCGCGCTCACTACTTTCTTCGGTCGTGCTTTTACTTCAACGATTTCACTTGATGAAAGAGGCAGCGAAGTATTGCTTGGGGGTGGGGGCCTTGGCTGGCTTTCATTGCTTAACAGTTTTGTCGAAGTGGAGGGAGGTGCAAGGTGAAAATGTTCAATGGCCTCTTGGAAGTAAAAATCTACAAATCTCTTTGGATGATAATCATCATCGTCATCTTTCCTCTCAAGCGAAGATGTTGAGGGAGCCGAATTTGTCAACTTTCTTCCAACATCTGAAGAAGCAAACTCCTGTGCACTTGTATAGGTTAGAGAAGACCAAGCGTTGACCCTCTTCGTGGAAGAGCGCTCATTCTTGTCTGGAGATGCCAGATCCCATCTATTTGATCCCGTCAGACTGCCCATTTCCCATTAAAATTCACTCTTACCTCTTAATAATGCCATTCTCACTTCCTGAGAAAAGGATTTCATCGGAATAATAATGAATTGATCGAATCTAGCAAAGAAGAAGATCATAAGAAAGAAGGGTTATAAAAACTTTGTTGGTAGCTGATTTACCTTGTCATAATGCGCTTGAAAGTCAAACAAATGATCCCCAGTGATAGCATTATAAAGAGAAATCTTCCCATTCATCAATCCTAAAGCAAGATAATTCCCATGAAAGTCCATGCAAAGTGGTCGCGATGGCAACTCAATCTCATATTTTATCTCATTGCTATTAAAGAGCGATAAGAGAAAGGATTGATTGGTAGAGACTGCTCTTACCTGATAACATCAATTGCCGTCAGTTTTCTCTCTACAGACGTGGAAATTAAATAATGTTGTTGTTCAACTTGAATGACATCACTGTCTATCGATCGTGGCTTTGTTGATGGTAAAGGAAAGATCTTCAATGCAGTAATTAATGTCGAATGATACTGAAAGATCATTGATTTAGTTCGATCAAATATCCATTTATTAGTATCTCTCTGTTGAGGTCGAATGCGGTAAAGGTGAAGTCTTCCATCAGATGTCCCTATAGTAAGGAAAAGAGGTGATAAATCCATCGCAGTGATAAATCGATGTTGACTAACATCAATTCCAGATACTTGAATCATATCAGTAGTATGCTTTGTAAGTTTATTCAGGATATAAAGATAACCGGAGATTGTGGAGAATGCCACATATTGAGAATGATGTCGAAGGAAGCGAATTGTCTCATTCGCATTGAAGAGCAGATCACTCGAGCATAGACCTAATGCCCAATTATATGCTATACCTCTCTCATAGTTTGACTGGTTGAGATCAAATATCTCGTCTGGAACAGAGTCAGGCGAGTTGGCAGTCCTACTGTCATATTGTTGAAGTTTCTTTTTAATGACATCAGAAGATGGAGAAGTGGGTGATTCTGCGGGCTTGGGAGGGTTCATAGTTGATGTAATAGCTTCATCGATTAATTCTTTGACGACAGTGTTGTTTCCGTGGATTGATACAAGAATAGAATCAGCATCACTACTAATAACATCATCCTCCTCATCATAGTCCATGTATAATTGCTCATTGTCGCTCGGTTCTTTATCATGATTCTGTCCCTGTTCATCCTTGTTATTGTCAGCCCCATCAACTTCATCTTCGTCCTTCTCGTCTTTATTCTCTTCATCTAAATCTTTGTCTACCGCGAATAGAGGCAGGACTTGCAACCTCTGGCGAGCCAGATAATGAAAAGATAATCTGATCCAAAGATGCTTTGAAGGATCTAATGATTGAGGTCGCTCACGTTGAAAGATTGAGTTACCTCGTTGGAAGGAATAACCTCGTACGTCATCTAATCGAAAGATAAAAAGATATAAGAAGAGAAATCCTTTCAATATCTTCATCCTAAAAGTATTTCAGCAAGAAAGAGGTAAAACACCAGCCGTTTAATATCTTCTAATCCACATAAAATCAAACAACTCGACAGCTTAATCAACTCTCACCAAAGAAGTTGAATCAGCAATCTTTGTGCACTTTTGAGAAAACTGGGGTTTGCCGATAATCTTCTGCCGACATACTCTCGGTGTAAGAGAAGTTAAAGAGAGCAAGAGAGATTCTTCTTGTTTCATAATTCAACCCGCACAAGAGAAGAAGCAGAAGAAAGAACGATCTCACGCATCTTCTCGATCCTATTAGCTTTAAAACACATTATCATTTGAAAGAGAAGAATGGAGAATCATTTAATAGATGTTTCAAACTGTGCTTACCTTCATAATACACGTTATTATCAATCATTACAGAATCAAGTACATAAACTATTAGCAACAATACGTACGAGTCTCGGGAAAAACCGTCTTTCTTGTTTACAGACATTACATAGATTATGTTTAGACCCTAAACATCAACATTTCTTACTATTGCCTCAATTACAGGTGGTTGATTGCTTATTATCATTACTTCATAATCTATTAAACCAAACGCCATTAATCATTAAAATACATGACTTTTCCATAAAACAATGCATATCAGGTATTTTAAGTTGTTTATTAGCGTTATCTCAAGATCTTCAGAGTGCTTCCTCTATTTTAACCTCTGTAACCTCAGCGAGTGTTTTAGTAGATTTAGTCAATGCACCGAAGGTGATTGAAGTTCCTTTAATGATTTTAGACACCGAAGATAGTAATGAAGCTCAACAGTTAGTGCTAGAAGACATGGAAGGAACTGAAACTATACTCATCGATAATCCTTTGATTACGTCAGATGATCGAGTTATGGTGATGATACTCTTCTCTAACCTCTCTTTATTACCTAACAATCATCCAATACTACTTTCTGATCAATTAGGATATTTCTCATTTCTTAAAGATCAAATTAATCGACTCTTTTTACCCAGAAATCATAACAATAATGACGACGAAGACAATGAATTGGGAGAAGGTGAATTACCATCTGACCTGGATATTCGTCCCTTCCGTGCACTTCGATACTTAACACATTCAATGAATGAAATTACTCTTTCTTATCTATTAATGAAGAGTATTCATCATGAATTATGGAAATATTTAATGTTTTATTTTAAAGAACCATTAATGTCACAGAAAATGAATTATCAACTGAGAATGAAGCAGAGTATTGGGAAGTGATTAATTGTTTTGTAAATATAAGTAATTTCAATTCTTCTTCATCTTACAGCGGTGCAAGGATATTATATGAATGTGGCTATTTATTCCATTTTATTGAATTATTTCAACAATTTCAATTATTATATCAAAATATACAAGATGATGATGATGATCTTGTTCTGCACCTTCATCTTCATCATCAACACCATCACCATCCAATATTAATTAATAGCTTGAAGTTATTAATGATTATTGTGAATATTTCTATTTCTTGTATCGATTTGTCTTGTTATAATCGAAAGTTAATACCTTCTAACCCGAGTACTTCCAGCCATTCAAGCAGTCCTGTCATACCCAATTCGCTGATTTCACTCTTTCAGACAGCTTTACTTCCATCTTTACTTTTATCGTTGTCATATGATATTGATTTAACCCAATATGAAGCATTATTTATGGCAATCCTTGATGCTACCATATGTGATAACGAATCCATTCATATTGATTTTCTTTATGAGAATGGATATGAATATGGTAATTTATCAATCAGAACATTATTACAATTTTGTAAAAATCTTTGTTTATTAGATATTAATTATCTTTCACCTGCTGAAGAAGAGGAAGGAGAAGGAGGTGATGAAAGTCAAGTCGAAATACATACATGGAAATTATATTTCTTAGAACATCCGTATTGGTTTAGTTATTTATATTATTTATTAGAATTATATATTAATAATGATTTAGGTGTACGTATTATTAATGGACATAATTTTATTATTGCTGGTGGTGGTGGGAAAGATTTAAATGCTGTTGAATCATTATTAGAGATATTCTTAATGATATCACAATATTTTTATAGTTCTTTTCCATCACCATATTTTAGATTTATGGAAATAACAAATTATCGTTCGACTGTATTATTTGAACAAAAGAAGAAAGGTGGTGGTAGTAGTAGTAGCGGTGGTGGTGATTATCGTCGATTTTCTGTATTATCAGATCAAAATGATTTAATTAATTCATTGAGAAAGATTTTAACGATAAAAGAAGAAAGTCAAAGTGTAAGCCATGATTCTGAAGGTTCCTTACTATTAACTCCGTTGATAAGTGATAAAGTAGTTTTACTTTGTCAGGCTATCATTAACACGATTGAAGATGGTCAGGCATTTTCACACAGTCCTGTTATGATGGAGTTAGATGACTTATGAAAAATAATAGAATCCACTGTAACATGTTGCATAGACAACTTTGATGTCTTTCATCGATGTAGAGAGAAATGAGAGGAGGCAATAGAATAGATTTTTGTATCAATATTACGAATTTGAGAACAACCTCTAAGAGTAACAATTGGAACGAAGGCTATACTACTCACATCTTCAAGTTTTAAGCAACGGTCGGCTTCAACAGAACGATTTCTCCCTAAACCATTTAAACTCACAAGATTCTCACACTGACAAATTGTAATACTTGGAATATCAGCAAAACCATCAACATCTAATGAATTTAATTTCGATATATCTGTCAGAGTAAGGGAAATCAAAGATTTAAAGAAATTTGTTCCTTTACCCTCATAAATCAATTGAGCAATAGTATCACTTCCACCAATTGATAATTCTTGAATATGGGTGGAGAGAGCGAAGAAACTACTGATCTTCCACTGATTCGCTATTAGTTGCAATCTTCGATTCTGTAGAGATGCGAGTAATTGATCATTTACCTCATTTAAATATTGATGGAATGACAAAGATAAGTCTGGTACATCGCTCAGTGTTTCCAGATTGATCAAATTGGAACACGCATCAATATCAATCTTTTTAACTCTTCTTAATGGACTAACATCGCAAACTTTTCTACATTGGTGTAGAAATACAACCTTTGCATATCGAAGGACTTGAAGATCTTCAATGTTGGATGAGTATAAATAAACTTTAGGAATATACAATAAGCTCTCATAGCCGATAGTGTTATCCCTGCTATAGTATAAAGAAAACCGATGATGATTTCCTAAGCCTGAAAGATCACTGATATTACAAGAATTTAATGTTAAATCGTAGATACCATTCAATGGACAAAGATCTTGGAGATGATGACATCGAGATAAGCTTAAGATACGAATGAAACGAAAACTATTAACATTAGTTAAATTATGACAATCCCATAAGTCTAATCGCTTTTGAGAAGTGAACATTGAAAAATCCCTACTTTCATTATAATCATCTTGACTATCAGATGAAAGTGTTAAGTCTGGGATATGTTGAAGTGGAGTGATATCCATATCTCCGACGTGGTGTAGGATTAGCTTCTTTAAATGAGACAAACCTCGCAAATCAAATGTGCGATAAGTAAACTCAAAATACAATTCAAGCTCTTTTACGTTGGTTAGGAGTGGAAGCTGCATTGCATGCTCTGATAAAGTGCAAGAGAGTGATTGGAATGTATTCATTACATAATCCGGTAAAACATAAATACTTGCATCAAAGCGATGAATAGGAGGAAATTCTGATGGTAATTCTATTGAATCATTATATATTACTCGAATCTGATTCCATCCATTCTCAACTTTACTTAAAAGAAGAGATTGAAACTCTTTATCTTCAAGATATTGTAAACTTTTCTCTTGATTTAAATGAAAATAAATCGTTTTTCTCTTCATTTCAGCAAAGAGCTTTTTCGAAGTATTTAATAAAGAATGATAATCATCATTAGATAAATAATTTCGAATGAAATCAAAGATTATATCAGGTATCTTATAAATCATCTCATTCTCTCATTAATTACTGCTACACTTAAACATATGGCGTAAAATTAAACAATTATTATGTATAGCGTATATTTGAGAAACGACTCAAAACATCGAAAGATTAACGATGAGATTCATTGCAGTTTTTCTTTGCCTTATACCATATGCTATTGCGCGATTGTCTTTTTCATCTGGACAAGCACGTAATGAACGATTATTGAAGCATTCTGTTGATCCGAAATCATTTGATCCTGAGATTCAAAATCAAGTGAATTCGGAAGCTAATTGGGGTCCTTGTCCACCGAGCCAATTTGCTTATGGTATCGGTTATTTAAAAGATTGTATTACATTACAATTTCCATTAGATCGTTCCAATCCTTCATTAGGAACAGTGAATGCATTTCTTCGTCGTTTATATGCTGGTTCTACACCAACCAACACTACACTATGGCTACTAGAAGGAGGACCAGGCTTCTCAACACGTGGATTTATTCCTGCAGCAAATTATTTTATTAATCAAAATCAGAATCTAACAGCCTATCTATTAGATGCACGTGGTACAGGTTTAAGTTCTTTATTAACTTGTAACACGTCGGGTTATAATCCAGGTTTTTACTTTAATCCCTTTAATCGGACCACTATTCAACAATATAAAACATGTAATGAAGAAATTATCTCTAAATATGGTAATGTAAGTCAATATTATGATACTTATAATTCTGCATTGGATTTTCTTGATGTTGTCAATTTTGTTAATCCTGAAACGATTGCCATCTATGCTTTCTCTTATGGTTCTTTTTTCACGAATACTTACCTACAATTACCTGGAGCTAGAGCTGATTGTCTAGTATTTGATGGTCCAACACCTCCTGATCGTTGGGTCTTAGAGAATAGTGCAATGATGAGTAGTTGGGCTTCACAGGATGTTATTAACCTCTGTGTTACCAATTCATCTGTTTGCTCGAATGCATTAGGTGTTATGGGCAATTTACCACAATTAACTGCTCAAGCTGTTAAAGATAGAACATTACCTTGTGTAAAGAAACTTTGGTGGTTAAATGATACTGATGGTTATTTCCGTCTTGCTCAATTTACTAATTATATGACAAGTACAGAATTTGTTCAAGTATTAATGGGACCATTTTGGTATCGTCTATATCGTTGTAGAGATAGTGATGTACAACAATTAAATAATTTTTATCATGTTCGAACAAGTGAAATGGGTTCAAATACACTCAGTATATATGATTATTCTTATGGTTTAGGTACTAATATTGGTGTTAATGAACTCTATTCTTTTGAAGGTAATACATCATTAACCTATCTTCAACAAGTATTAAATACAAATCGTTTATTTTCAACTGGTGGTGGTGAATTAAGTACATCTTATGCTATCTATGAATCTAATTTCACTAAATATCAACCAAATTCAACCTATTACTTGAAATATGCTAATATTACTATACCAACATTATTATTATCAGGTAATCTTGATCCTGAAACAGTACAAGGATTAGGTTTATGGTTTCAAAATGGTATTAATAATAATAATCAAACAACATTCCTATCGATACCATATGCATCACATGGTGTTGTGAATCAAGAAGCATTATGTGTTGATAGTATTGTTTCTAATTTTATTAATCAATTAGGACAAGGATCTTTAAATACAACCTGTTTAAATAGTTTACAAGTACCTGATTTTGATGGATCAGAATTTGAAACACAATCCATTGCATTACAATACTTTGGAACAACTGATCTATGGAATAATGATTATCAAAAAGATATTACACCAGATACTCCGACATGTACTACCGTTATCTATGATAATAATAGTAATGATGGTAATAGTTGGTCACAAGATGATGTGAAGACTTTAATTATTGCTTTAACAGTCCCTTGTGGTGTGATTATCATAGTATTGATCGGATATATCTTATTTTTACATAATATCTTTTCATTATCAAGTAAGAAACCACCATTAGCATCAGAAGTAAATATCTAAATAATATAAGAAAGAAGAAATAAGAAAAGTAAAGAATCACAATCATATTTCATAGATTGTCATCATCATATTTCATTTTATCGTGCTTCTATAGTTTACTCCTACTTCTTCTTATTGCCCCTTCCTCAACGTTCTGTATTTTTCTTTTTCTTTTTCTTTTCTTTCTTTTGTATTCTTGCTTGAGTTTTTTTCCTTTTTCTCCATCAAAGATCACCCTTCTTTGTATGATTATAATTTTTGAATGATTCCTCTCATTGCTATATGAATAGGATTTCATCGTTTAGAAGAATAGAATAGTGAATGCCTTATTCAATTGATTATGATGGATATTTTCTTTTTCTTTTGTAATTTCTAAACTATTCTATAGTAATTATCTATATCGTTGTGTCAACGTTTGAAGAATACGTTTTCTTTTTTTCCAATTTGAATGTGATCAGAATCAAAGTGACATTGCCCTGGACTCGCATTAGAACATCTAATTCGATTGCTCAAAAGAAAGTGCTGGTCATCTATAGGCAATAAAAGAATGACTGTAAAAACATCAAGAATATGATTAGTCATGAACTGCTGCACCTCTCACGCTAATACCATACTCTCAATCATTTCTCGACTTCTTTCTTTCGTATCTTTCTTCCACCAAGTTGATGTTTCTCGAAGAGAATACATATATGTTTCAAGTCCAAAGAATTACCTAATCTGTGATCGTTGAAGAGAAAGCCTCAAAGGGTCTTATATTTACCAATCCTCTTCGGACAACCATCATTTAAATCTTAGAGAAATACATCATGAAAGGTCTTATCTATTTCAAGCCTACATTCTACATCATTAACTATTATTATTATTATCGACTAAATTAAGTCTACGAGACCAGATATATATATTGTAATTATCTACTACTTACTACAACTATCTAAAAGAAGAAATGTATGTACCTAAAAATGACGAAGGTGTTGAACAAAATGTGGATACGAAGAGAAAGATCGTTGACATTATATAGATATTTCCAACAAAAAAGGGGGAAAACATAATATTAAAGGTCAAGTAATACCTCTCTTGATTATGATGAAAACTTATAACTGTGATTCTTTCGCTAATGGAGGTTTCGCTTTACTTGTTAAGGTAAAGAAAACATGAACATAGACGATATATGAGAACATTACGATGGTGATGACACTAAAAGGCACCACTAACCCAACAATGAGCTTATCGACATCACTCTGAGACCAAGAATCATTATTATTATTGTTATCATCATTACTGGTCGTAACCGTTGGACAGGTCGATGTTGATGGTGGAAGATCTCTTTGATAACCATTATTCCATAAATCAGTTGTATTAAAGTAATACAATGAATATAATTGTGTTGATGCTTCAGAACCATCAAAATCAGGTGGTTGTAAACTATTTAAACAAGTTGTATTAATAAATCCTTGTCCTAATGAATTAATAAAATCTGCTGCTATTTGATTGACACAGGTCGCATCAGGATTGACTGTACCATGTACAGCATAAGGTACAGTTACTAATGTAGTAGAATTACCTAATCCTTCTTTATACCAGAAACCTAATCCTTGAATAGTATTAGGATCTAATGTACCAACTAATATTAATACAGGGATTGTAATATTAGCAAATTTCATATAAGTTGATGGATTTGGTTTATAACTTGGTAATTTGGATTCATAGATAGCATAAGAAACACTTAATTCACCACCACCTGTAGCAAATAAACGATTAGTAAGTAATACTTGTTGATCATAGGTTAATGAATTATTTCCTTCAAAAGAATAAAGTTCATTTGCACCAAGATTCATACCTAAACCATAAGAATAATCATAAACATTCATTTCATTACTATCAATTTGTGATGTATAAATATTATAGAAATAATTTAATTGTTCTATATCACTATCTGAACAACGATGAAGACGAAACCAGAATGGTCCTAAGAGCACTTGTGCTGATTGTGTTCCTGTCATAAAGTTTGTGTATTGTTCAGTTAAGAAATGTCCTCCTGTTTGATTTAACCATGGAAGTTTCTCTATACAAGGTAATGTTCTATCTTTCACAGCTTGTGATATTAATTGTGGATAGTTTCCCATAACACTAAATGCATTTTCACAAACAGAAGAATTAGTAACACAAAGATTCACAACTTCTTGTGATACCCAACTATTCATTAAAGCACTATCTTCCAATGGCCAACGATTAGGAGGAACTGGACCATCAATAATTAAACAATCTGCACGTGCACCAGGTAACTGTAAATAAGTATTAATGAAGTAAGTACCATAAGAATGTGAATAAACACTGATGGTACCAGGATTAATGAAATTCACTGCACCAAGAAAATCTAATGCAGAATCATAGACATTATAATATTTACTTACATTACTATATTTAGCAATGATTTCTTCATTACATGTTTTATATTGATTCATTAATGTTTCATTAAAAGGATTAAAATTAAAACCAGGATTATAACCTGATGTATTACATGTTAGGAGAGAACTTAAACCTGTACCACGTGCATCTAATAGATAGGCTGTTAAATTATTATTTTCACTTATAAAATAATCTGCAACTGGAATAAATGGTCGTGTAGAGTAACCTGGTCCTCCTTCTAAGAGCCATAGGGTTGAGTTGGTAGGGGCGGAACCAGCGTAGAGACGACGGAGGAATGCATTAACTGTCCCTAAAGTCGGGTTTGAGCGATCTAAAGGGAACTGTAGCGTGATGCAATCACGAAGATAGGTCGGTCCGTAAATCTCTTGGCTTGGAGGACAAGGTCCCCAACCAGACGAGGAATCTTGCAACATAGTCCCAACATCTCTCATGAGGTTCACACCCCATGAGGAGAATGTTAATCTTCCCATAACAAGAGGTAGAAAAAGCAAAACCAAGTAAAGCATCACTCAAATGAAGGAAGAAGATCTTTACAAAGTGCACAAAGAAGATTCTTCTGGTAGTGTGCTTCAAAAGCGTGCAGCAACTCGACCTCAAAATCCCCAATTATTAATATACATTTACTCTAAGTTGCCAGAGTTCCTACCGTTCGGAGATCAACTAAAACCTCAAAAGAATATCTCTAAAACTGCTTCTAGTGATATTCATCCTAAGGTGATGAATGATGAACGCTTTGGTTACCCTATTTTCTTTATATTTGCGTTATTATGTTTGTTGAAAGTTATTCATTGTCTTTTACGATAAAAATATCTTCTTTTTCTCATAATTGTAATTCTTTCAATGATCGATCATCCAACATTTGAAGACTTTTTACTGCTAATAACTCAGAAGGGAAGAGGCAGATGATGATGATGATGACGACGACGATGATGATATATTTTGTATGAACAAAGACTGTTTCTTTTGTTATTATTTACAATTTACTTTTTTATTTTTATTATCTTTCTATCTATGACCAAATTATATGAGTAGTTATTTCTACCTACTTAACAGAAAGGGCTTATATGACATTCATTTCAAATTTTCATCTTCGTAACTACTAATATTTATACAAAGGTTTTGTTTTAAAAGGTGTGTAAGTTTGAGCGAATGAAAAAGAAAAAAAAATGTGCAGATGATATGTTTGATGATGAAAATTTGGAATCTTATGAGAATTTTTGACTAACTAGGCCTAATTGAGAACGACTACAAACTGCAATAAACAATGAGAAGACTATATATAAATAAAGTGTTGAGGATAATGCACTTGGGATTGTTGAATGTAAAAAAAATGAAGAATGAAAAGGAACAAGAGAAAGGAATGAAGAAAGGAAAGGAAAGAGGCACGAAAAGTTATTTTTCATTCATTCGTTCATTCAATCAATCCTACAAGTAAATGCTTGAAGAAAGAGGAGGGGAAAAAATAATAATAAAGAAATGAGTACATGTCTTCAACTAATATTTTTCTCATCATGTCAATTTTTTATATAATTGGTATTGTTTTGAATATACTTGCACAACACAAGTATATCACTGAAAGTTCTTCACACGCACTGAAAGGAAAATTAAAAGCAAACAAAGAAGAAAAAAAAATTAAACAACACTTCAAAGATGATTCGAGGGAAATGTAGGCAGATAGTGGAAGTAGTTAATTGAAGAGAGTAATTCGTGATAATTGGCAATGAATTGAAGAAGTGGTATCTTTTCAGTAAGACTAAATAAATGCCAAGAAAAACACAACACCACAGAATATTACATATTACTACAACGTAAACTTTCACAAGGACAAGAACAAACAAACAAATATTGGAGGCAGGGATATCTACAATGAACGTTGGAAGACATTTGTTAACATCACTGTCAAGAAAGATAAAACCAAGAATCTAATTGTTATTATTACGACCTCATTAAATGGTCTCTTTTCGCATTGGAGAATTTCTTATCTAATTATGAGTTATGCATTATAATGTTGATAGAGTGTTGGGAGTGAAAATCTTCGGTTGCTCATCGATAAATTTGAGGTTGACACGTAAGATGAAATAATAGATTTTCATTTCAATGAATAATAGGAATCACAAGAAAATTAGGTACTCTCCAATAGACCTTCTCTGACATTGCTATATACAAGGAAAAAACCTAAATGGAAAAGATCGAGGAGTGAACACTACATGCAATTACTTGAAAGCGAAAAGGACAAAGCTAATGAGAATCATCAATCAATAAATGAAAACAAGAGAGGTAAACAAACAATAAATACATAAAGATTTGGAGGTATTGATGATAATTGGCATTGATGGTTCTTAAATGTGAGATGTTGGAGGATGGGGAAGAAGGGGAATAAGATGATATATGTCGCGATGTGAAAGAAGAAGTGAAGTCGAGCAGAAAAGAATAAAGAAAAGGAAATGAAAAATCCTGGTAATGCAATGGAGGCTGATGATTATGTAGTCGAAGTAAGAGTAGGCTGTAGACATTGAAATATTTACAACTCGAAACCAAGAACAGAAGAAATAAAAAATGGACAGAGTAATCACGATGAAACTAAAACAAGAAATTTTTAATAGAAACAGATAAACTATCACAATTTCTTATTATCCTGATTCATCAGGTCTTATAGAATATGCTCTCATGTAATGAATCTAACAATAAATAAAAAATAAATAAAAATAATTCCGCAAAATTGCAATCAAGCAAAAATCTAGTCGCGCATAGGATTGAGAGAAAAGCAGAAATGGAAGGAGGGAGTGATCAATATTTGCGAGGGAGTAGAGAGAGTAAGGAATCAGAGAAATAAAAACAATTAAATCAACAAAAGCGACTTTAATTCAACGCTGCTAATCGAATTTGTTCAGGAAAATCATTAAAAGCCTTATTCCAGGGTTGATAATACTGATGTTGAATATGCGGAAAAGGGGGAACATTGTGCAACAAAGAATGATTCTCCATACTATATTGATTTCCAGTGATTTTGGAGTTAGATTGTGTTAGGGTCGTGTTTGAGTAATATGTATTATTCACTTGAGAGGTTGGGAAAGTTTGATAGACAGGATGAACATTCCCTTCATAAATATCATTATGGGCACGCTTCTTAGAAGCAGTGGCAGGAGGAGCATTCGAAGGTAATAGACTTCTATTTCCATAATTTCTCTCCATCATCAGCTGAGTTTGAGAGAACAAATCATTAGAGGTAAAGTTTAAAGAACTAACTGGGAGAGAAGTAGTCGCATATCCTGAATTTGACATCACAGGAGCTTGAACGGGAGCAATGTAAGTAGTTGGTGGTTGGGGAGGAGCATTAACGTAAACATTCGGAGGAAAAGAGGGGAATGGAAACGATGCGACTTGGGGAGCAGTCATCGCAACTCCTTGAGGGAACGCTCCGTAAGGATGATTAAAATAACCACGTGCGTTAGCAACAGATTTCTTCATTAAATGATCGCTATTCATGGATTGGGGGTGAGATGGGGCTGGAACTTGAACGTGCCCGGGATAAAAGTAATTGCATCCAGCTGTGGACTCAAAGGCTTTGAACGATTCTTCCACAGACGACGCGCAGGTTGAGGCAATGGTCAATGAATCGAGACTACCGCCACGACTAAATGGAAAATATCCATTATTCGAACATTGATTCAAGGAGCCCAACGAATCTAATGCGGAGCCACCAAAGCATGAAGAATGTGAGGTAGCAACTGATGTAATGGAACCACCACCACAAGGGGAAATGGCGGAAGGATGATGAGGAGTTAAAAAATGAGGTGAAAACTGGAAAGCGTTGACACAGGTAGCTGGAACAGGTGGGGTCGGCACGTCTGAACGAATTCCACTACGCACACCTTGCCAATTAATTTCGTTTCCAAAAATAATTGGGGAAGTTAATTTCACAGCTCTTGGTGTATGCATCATAAATTTATAATTATATAATTGATGAGAATACTTCTCATAAGTTGTAAATGCAATAAACATAGAATAATCTAAACTTGTTAATACTTCTAATTCCAATCCATTTAATTCTTGTAATGACAGACCACCTAATTTAGCAAAATATGCATTATTGTAAAATAAATCATCATGATATTTTGCAGCAATCATCATTGCCGTAATTAATAAACGATGAATATTTAATCGAGTAAGAACAAGTCCTTTCTTCTCAATTAATCGATCAATATAGATCAACATCAGAATAAAACATGCATCAGAACATTTAGAATATTTACGAATTCTCTCGAGATATGAACAGATTGTAATATCAGGTTCATATGAAGATTGAAATTTGATGAAAATATCCTGACGAATGGTATCCTGTTTGACGTAAGAAGAAGAATCATTATTATCATCAGTCAGAACAAAAGAAGCAACAGAAAAACTTACATCATTCATTGGTATATTTTTATTTCCATCAACAATTTTATTTAAAACAATTGAAACTAATTCAGCGACTGAAAGATTATCAGGGTTAGTATTGCTCGCTGAACTGGACACATCAACTGCATTCGCCGTGATAAAAGAAGTATCAATAAAGAGGTTGGGTTGAATGTAATTGACCATTTTTTATGTGTTTGATTGAATACTTATTTGTGAACGCGAGAAGGGGGAGAAACAAAAAGAAGGAATGCAAAGAGGAGCGAAAAATAGAGAGAAAGAGAGAGAGGAGAAAAAAACAATTTCCGAACTAATATACTAAGCAAATAAGCTGCAAGGAAAGCGGATGCCACAACACAAGCGAAATTGTCAACAAGGAAAAAACAAAAGCGATGAAAAAAGCGAAGAAACACTTCAACTCAAGATTATAACTCTTCTACTGCCCTATCGCAACGAGCTAGGACCTATGAGTGCGCTTGATGAAGATAGAAGGATGATAAACTTTCTTAGGAAATCAATGTGAATCCAAGAAAGTATATATGAGCCTTTCTTCTCTAGACAGCCAAAGGCAAAGTCGTTCGAGTCAAGTTTTTTGAAAGAAACTAAACTTTTCGGGGGGAGTTATTGAAATTCAAGAAGCTTAGTATGACATGAATTAAGTATTGACAAACAAAAGAACACACGAAAGTAAATGTTGACTTCAGAAGGTTGATCAAAAAAAAAACACAAACAAACTCAATAAACTCTTCTTGTAAACCGGTAAATGTAATCAGCTAGCTGTTCAACGAAAGCGAATTGAAAAATTAATTAAAATAAATTTAAAATAAAATTCCTAGTATTCTTCTTTTATAATCAAACTCAACCACAAGAAAACAAATCGATAACCCTCACTATATCTGATATATTATTATCACTTGAAGGAGTTCAATCCGTTAAGAATAATAATAATAAGATGTCCGATGATTGATGACTTCGAATACAATAAGAATCAAATTGACTGACTCTCTATGACACTATAACTATGAACGGATCGATGATGAGAAGAAGGAAGCGTGGTTTCGGTGATTCGATGAGGGAAATCTGTGTGGTGTAAGAGGGCAAGGGCTTGGGCTCGGCGAAATTTTCATTTCAAAAACCTTTCTTGATGAGTGTCTGTCTCTTCAAGATACGTTGAAAAACTCATAGTTTTTGGAGGGAAAAACTTTGAATTTTGAACTTATAAAATATGATTTTTAAGAAAGTTCAACAATTTTCTCTTATTTTAAGCATCCATTTATTAGAACATCATCGCGATAAAAGAATCAATCATCAATACAATACAATAGACTGACTAACTCTAATTAATCGAGAGAAGAGAGAACATAGGAGCTATACACATTGAAAGGATCTTACTATTCTTATTGGACGAATGACATCGATTAAGTTTTCTTTGGAGAAAGAAGTACGCCGTTCTGCCTATGATGCAACGAAAGAAGAAGCTTTAACTTTTGAAAAATTGAAACAATTAGCTATTAAGCTATTCCCTGCCTTAGAGAGTAAAGAGTTTCAAGTTTGTTACCGAGATGACGAAAATGATCTTGTAACTTTCTCAAGCGATGACGAATTAACCGAGGCGATCAAATTCATGCTTCCTAAATCCACCACTTTGAAGTTCACGATCCAGCTGCCTAATTCTGGAACCAATGAAAGCAATGATCCATCCAAATCGAAAGGAGGGAAAGTGAAGAAAGGAGGTGTTGTCCTCCCTGTCTCTCTTTCTCCTCAAGAAGTAGTGGCTGCCTCTGCTCTCTTGAACCACAACGAGGATTCTGACTCCTCCGTAAGTCTAACTAACGGAACCCGTGTCCCAAAACGTTCTCGTGGACAATTAGAAGAAGGTAATGGTGAAGCAACCTTAACTTCAACATTACCAGATGGTGAAAATCCAACAAAACGACGTCAATGTTATACAGTTTCCGAGAAAATCGCATTAATTAATGAATATAATGCATATTCAACAACCAATAAAAAACCAATGAAACAATTTGCATTAGAAAATAATATTAATCAAAAGACATTTTCATCTTGGATGAAAGAATATCAAGATGGTAAATTAACGAATTTAACTCAAGTGACTGATAATAAACGAATACGTTTAAGAAAAGCTGAATATCCTGAAATTGAAAGTTTATTAATACAATTTATTGAAAGTTATGATCCAAATCAAACTGTATCATGGTCATTAATACGTACTTATGCATTAAAATATGCTAAAGATGTATTACCAGCCGAGGAATATTCGAATTTTAAAGCATCGGATGGTTGGATCCAAAATTTTTTGAAAAGAAATAATATTATCTTACATCGTCGGATGAAAGTAATTAATCCTGCTGTGGGTGCTGTAACTGCCACCTCTGTTGCTACTGCTGCAACAACCGTCACTGCGACAGCTACTGCGGCAGCGAGCGTTGTAGTGAATGTAACCAATGATCAATCTTCTGATGATAGTAGCGCACAAAGCTCGTAGATCCGATATTTGATATCCTATCTTTTCCTTTCCCTCAGTTCTAACAATTTATGAACGTAGATTCTTTTTTTTCTTCTTTTCTTTTCTTGTCTTTGTATCTGAAAAGTAAAACAGTGAAAAGGGGGATGTAGATGGTGGGGATTATTACTTCACAATAAACCAAATAAAGCGCACAGCGTTACTCACGAAACAGAAATGCAAAAGAAAAAAGAGAGAGAGAGAGAAGGAAAGAATAGGAAAAGTACACGCTATGAGGATAGGTGAAGAATTAAAGTGAATGAAAGAAAGTGAGAAAAACATCAGAGTTGAGAGAAAGTTGTAAAGTTGTAAAAGGAGGGAAGATATGCACTATTAGACAACAATTAGAGCAACAACCATCAACTAAAAACAATGATTATGACAAAAGAAGAACAACAACTACTCCACTACAACTGAACTCGACAAATATGTATCAATACTGGTTGATATGTCACTAACTTCTTCACTTCATACAAATGCGCATACACATACAGGACAGACAGGTTGTAAGATATCTCTTCAATCAAAATATTCCTCCTATAGCGATTGAAGAGACTATT
>VFQN01003851.1_pt1 | contig 20603 bp, 7 predicted proteins | sample 3512371 | NCBI WGS metagenome assembly VFQN01 (sample SAMN10412370, study PRJNA504923) | tailings metagenome | isolation source: Replicate 2 from Balatoc abandoned mine | place: Philippines: Itogon, Benguet | collected 2017-08-28
CATTAATACAATTTCATGCGTTATTTTTAGAAGATGCCTTTCAAGCGATCTTACATACATTAATCTTTATAAGAGCACCAACACAGATGAAAGCACAGGATCATATCTGTACTTTATTATCACCATTAATGTATTCATCCTGTAATCAAGCTCTAATGGCAAATTCAGTTCAAACAGTCATTCAAATGATTAAATCATCTTTACTCGATCATCAGAGAAGACATAATCCGATCATCAATACTACTAATAATACCAACACGAATAATAGTAATAGTCCTGGTCTAGTACCATATCGGTTTGATATTTTAGTTTCATTCTATGAGAAGAAGGAGGTAAATCAATATTTTATTATGTCTAAGACAGAACATATTCCTTTTGAGCACTGGAGAATTCCTATCTCAATGATTGAATATCCGTTATCACCATCTTTATCAACCAATAATAACTATCAAGGAGGTGGTTTAGGTGTGGGTAGTGCGACAGACTTCCAGCAACAATATCAGAATGCTTATAACTGTGTGTCTAGAAGTATCATGGCAATCATCGAGGTATGAAATGACTGACTGACTCAATCACTCTTTTCTTGTCTGATTTCTGTTTTGAATGAATATAGGCAGGAAATACTCATATAGATCATGTGCCTCTAACGAATTATGAGTTTGAGATCACAATTGTTGCACCAGATGACAAGAAAAAGAAATAAGAAAAAAAAGAAGATTCATCGTACCTCATCATCCACGAAGATCTGAATAAATATCTATTTCTGTGCCCTTTTTTTAAAAAGTATTTCATTGGTGATTGAAACTGTTCAAGATAATTATAATATTGTACATACTAGTAAGACTGATAACACTCAACTACTTTATCACGAAGTCGCTTTTTCCCCTTCTTTTCATTTCATTCCCTTTAACTATAAAAACTGATAAAAGAAAAACTAACTCTGAAAAGAGAAAATCAAAAGAAAGAGAAAGTAAATTAAAATCAACTAGAAAGTATTCCGTCATCATATCATATAACTCTTACGAGAGAGAGAAAGCGAAACTGTTACTAACATCATCATCATCATCTTATCATCTTTTGTCTATCATAATAGATACAAAACAATGGAACGAACAAAGAAACGAGAGAGCACGAGAGAGAACGAGAGAGAAAGAGTAAATAAATAATAAGGAAATATTTCTCCAATCTTAATTCAATTTCAACTTCATTCAAATCAATCCAACAAAGAAAAGAGAAAAAAAAGTAATGGAAGAAAAACTAAGAAAACCTACAAATAAAAAAGAGAAATGAATAATAAATAATGAATATGAATCTGAACAATGAATAAACAATGAATAAATGTAGCGATACTATCATATGAGTTAAAGATAAATACAATTCGCTAATATACCATCATTTACCATACCTCTAGATATATTTTACTTCTGCTGTTGTCGAGGACGAAGAAGAGCATCTAAATCTACTTGAACTGTGTTCGAGTATGCTGTTCCTGCTGTCGGAGCTTGTTGATATCGTGCTTTCTTTAAAGGACTTCCATCATTTTGTTGATCATAAAAGTAATCATGACTTGGAGGAAAAGAAGTTCTTCGATCCATCACTTTACCGCCATTAGCATTAAAGGATGGTTGACGTTGCATTCGATAAAGTTTTGCATTATTCGGATTAATATTCTCTTTATCCGTCATATTCATATTATTTGTGTTGAGGTATTTACCGCTCAGAGTCTTTGTAGTATTCGCACTTGTAGTGGTGGTGGTCGTGACTGATGAAGTAGTGGATGGAGGCATGTTCTCATCGTAGATTTGGAAGAGATTTGTTGTGTTATTGTTGGTTGTTGTCGCTGGGAGTGGAACAGGGCCGCGTTTCCTTTCTGCCATCATCATTAAGTTCATCGCAGTAGAAGAGATTGTGGTTTGATTGTTATTCATGTTTGTGAAGCTATTGGCTCTCACTGCTTTCAATGCAGCAGTTGGATGCTCGGAGGTTGTGCTGGAGATTGGAGGTGGTGGGATGACGAACTCTGCATCATTTTGAGGCTCAGATGAATTCCATGGAAGCATGTTATCACCATTATTGTCGCCATTGTTACCGGGACTCAAGTCTGGTGGGATAATCATATTTGGTGTGTTCTCAACCATTGGCTCTGGACGTGAAGTGACGATAGGAGTACTCTCCATCATCATTTCATCCTCCATCATCATAAACTCTGTGGTGTAACGATCAAAAGAGCTTCTTCTTCGAGGTTGTGCAGGTGGTAGAGGAGGAGGTGCTAACTGTTGTTGTTGAATCTGCTGAAGAAGACGTTGCTCTCTTTCCAATAATTCTGCTTCTTTGGTCTTCAGCTTGCTATCTAAAGTTGCTAATTGTTGCTCTTTCTCTTTAAGAATCATTTCAATCTTATTTAAAGTTTCTTCTTTATTTTGGATATTATCTTCACGTGTTTTAAGTTCTCTCATCTTTGCTGCATAACTCTAATAAAGAGATTCAGATCAAAGAATGGACAACTCAAGAGGACATTATCATACCTGATTAAAACGATATTCATTAAGCATGGATTTTGCGGGAACAATGAATGGTTGAAGTGCAGGGATTGCCTCAAGATCTTCAACTCTTGGTCGACGACGAGGATCAACTTGCAATAAAGATCTGATGAGATCAGCTGATTAAAACATAGAATATTACAGACAAAGAAAAACGCAAATACTTACTTAATAGCCTCATGGAGGGAGTCAGAATACTTCGAAGGAATTCTAGGGAATCTTCCAGCATTTATTCTCATAGCTAGAGTGACAGCATTCTGTGCTTCGAATGGTGGTTTTAAGGCAGCTAATTCATATAAAAGACATCCTAATGACCAAATATCAGATTTTTCATCATAATCTTTCTCATTAATAATCTCTGGTGCCATATAGAACGGTGTTCCAACATTGGTTCTTGCTAATGTTGATTGTGAATTAAGTTCTTTCGCTAAACCAAAATCACCCATTTTAATGTTTTGTTCGCTATCTAATAGAATATTAGCAGGTTTTAAATCGCGGTGTAAGATTGGTTTATAATCTCCATTCTCTTGACGTCGATGACATTCTTTTAATGCTAATATAGATTGTGCAAAGATTTTCCAAATAAATTTTTCTTCGATTGATTGTCTTTCCTTGATGGATCTCTTAATGATCTTTCCTAAATCACCACCAGCACAATATTCCATAATGATATATAATCGAGTTCTTGGCTTATCGACGATTCGGTCATGATATCGAACCACAAAAGGGTTTCTGAGTTCTCGTAATATATTCACTTCTGCAACTAATTGAGACTTTTCTTTCTCGGACATGCCACCGAAGTTAATTTCTTTCCATACTAATACACGACCATCAGCTTTTCGACGAATTCTGGACACGGTGCCGAATGATCCAGTGCCAAGAGTCTCTAAAACTTCATACTGATCTAAACTCATTTTGAGCAATAAATAAAGGAATATTAATCAGACAAAGAAAGAAAGAAAGAAAAAATCTATAAGAAAATCTAATAGTATAAAGAAACTTGAGATAGGTCTAAACTGTGGATCCTTGTTCTATTGATTATATATATCACAAGCCTTTCCTTTTCAGCGATAATTCATCATATTCCATCAACTCAAACGGTTACTTTCAAAAAAGTACTTTTCACCATCCAAAAAGCGCGTTTCTACTTCCCTTCTCTCTCCTATGTTTTGCTTGCTTTCTTTCTAGGAAGCACTGCTGTCTCAGCATCCGTTCATATCAGATAGCAAGAGAGAAGGTTGAAGGGAAGACTTAGGAAGAATGACTCAACAAACATCATTCAAAACCTTCCGGTGATCAAGAGACAAACACTTCCAATTCATCTTCCAGCGACTACTCTACCCTTTCGGTGTGAAACAACACGATAACTGAACTACCATCTCATCCGGAAAGGATACATGATCTTATCACACTACTTTCTTGGATCTTGTGTTACGATAGAAATTACAATTTAATTGCTTTTTTTGCTTTTTTTTCCTAAGAATTTGAGTTGAAGTAAACATGTGTCGAATGCAAGTTAGTCCGAATCAAATGGATCAATTGCCTAAGCTTCAGGTAACTACATTCTTAAAGCTTGTCTTGACTGCTTTTCCTTAACGCACTTGGTGTGTGTAGATCGATATGAAGCTTCCAATTACCCCAACAGAGGAGAGCTCTCGAAAGAGAAAGCTATCTTTCAGTCCTAAGTTTGCTCTTTCTTCCTCCTCCACAGACTCCGTACCAGCAGTCAAAGAACTTGATTTATTAAATGAGCATCTTTGTGAAGAGAAGAAATATAAATCTGTCTCCTTTGATCCTACTGTCCATGTCGTCCTCATCCCAAGAAAAGAGGAATACTATGAAGCGAAGATTGCCCATCGTGTCTGGTATACTCCCAAAGAGTTAGCTCGAATGGAGAAAGAGGCAATCGTTAGTGTATCTCTCGGTCATTTCTATGACTATACTAAAGATGAGATCGAGGACGAAGAATATGGTGATTGTAGTCAAATTTATTCTTTTTTAGTTTAACACAACTCCTCTGCACTGAAGAACTTTACACTCAAGAAAACGTTAACATGTCTCGTTGTTTAAGATGGTCATCTGAGATCAAAACTCTCTAACTACAACCTCTACTTTGGTTCTCATTTGTGAATAGACTCTCTTCCTTTCTTCTTTTCTTTCTTCGTCTCTTCCTTCTTTGCCTTATTCTCTCTTTCCCTCTCTTTGCTCCTCTTTCAACAAGCTTTGAGTGTACATATGTATGTGATTCATTCTCTTAAATTCCTTTACTTTTTCTTTCTCTTCTCATTTCTTTCTTCAAAGTAGTTGGTTTAGTTGCGTTTTGTGTTTGATTACTCTTCCTCCCCCATGCCTATTGCTGATTTTGATTTTCCTTTTTCAATTCTTTTAGTTTTTGTTCACTTCACCAAAACGGTGGGAAAATTGTTCTATCTTCAAAATATTCACATCTCATCATAATATTGTTTTTGTTTTCTCAATATACGTTGCATTTGTTTTGCTCGTTCTATCCCTTCATCTAAAAACAAAATCAAAATATAATTCAAAAATACATGTTAAAATACTTAGGTACTTCTTTTCCACCCCCCTCAAAATTTGCTCATGATAATGTAGGTTGAGTTGTTTTGGAGATGTAGAGAAAGTAAACTGTTTTCAACTTAATTAATATATAAATCTTTTTCTACTTTAAGTTCTCTTAGATGTGTATCCTCTCCCAGTTCATGAAACTTCCTTTAAATGTCCGAAGGAAAAACAGATTTACAATTAATTTATTAGGAATAGATCAACTATAAACAAAACCAATTCTATAAGAGAACATGCGTTAGGCTACTGGTAAAGATAATGTCGTTATTTTAAACTCTTATTGAGGTTGCTCTTCCCCACTGAAGGAGCAAAAACCTTGTTGTTCGCAGGTAAACTATTAGCCAAGACCAGTAATTCATTCCCCTCTCCAGCTGAAGGTAATTGTGATGTGGAATATGATATCGATAATGGAGGTAAATAAGCAACTTGTTTCCGACGAACTTGGTGAAAAGGATTTTTTCCTCGTCCCATCACAGCAGTAGTCGTTTCACTGAGAAGTTTGTTTGGTTTTGATAAAAGCCTTTCACTTGCACTCGCAACCATCTCCATTCGTTTCTCTTCACGTGTATTATTCGGATATCTTCCAATTTGCTTTGAGGAAACTTTAGGATTCCTTTTATCCATATAATGTTGATCGATTTCCGGAAGGCGCATCTCCTTTGGGGATGGAGGAGCATCTGCAGGTTTATTCCTTCCTTGATCCTCTGAATCATAATCTTCATCATACGATTTCCATTTTCGCAAATGCTTTGGTAGCAATGAACCCTCTTCTGTTAGGAGCGAGGGTTGGCTTGATGCGGAGTGCAAAGATCGATTTTCATAATTGAGGAGATCTCTTAATTCTTTTTCAATTTCCATCTCATCTTCTTCAGATAACATTATAACTGTTGGCCCAACTGTTGTTGTGTTGGTTCCAGTAGATTTGCTGTCAAGACTCTCATCAAACTTCATTCCTGGTGAATAATAGAGGGGCGTATTGGACTTCGTTCCAATTTCCTCGTCAACTCTGAAGCCTTGTCTAGATGTTGTTGAGAGAACGCTTTGATGTGAGTTTCTACGACTTCGCGGGGTATTACCAGTTTTGGTCACACTTATTGTCATTCCACTTGGAGTGGCGTCACGGATGCTAGAAGGAAACGAAGGTGCTTTTGCGTTGCTACTTGATGCCGTAATAGTTTTCTTATTCAATAATTGCCTTTGCTTCTCTAACTGCTGCGGCTTAGGGTTCGGGTGAAGAAGTGGCGGTTTAACCTGTAAGACTGAGTCTAAAATTTTCTCAGATGAGGATGAAGCCATAAAGTTTGGATCAAGTGTGGAGTTTCTGTCTTCATTATCTAATCGATACTTATATAACTCCTCTGGTTTGGACTCAAGGAGTACAGATTCATGAGAATTGTGATTAGGACTGGTAGCACGAATAAAAGCAGTGATATTTCCCCCAGCTAAAAGTCTTTGTGCCGGTGAATTGCTTCTAAAGCCGTAAGGATCCGCAAAATCTTGGTAAGGAACTGTAACACTCGGATAAGTTGGCGTTTGAATGGTGTATTGCGAGTCTTCGTGCAATCCTTTGCTCTCTGAAGTTAAAGGTCGGGGAACAGAGGGTGGTTGGGAAATAGGTCGGGAGATTGGGCGTGAATGGGATCGATTTACCGACCGATCGTCGAAGACAATTGACGAGTGGACAGAGTTTGATAAAGCAGAAATATTTGCTGTACCAGGCTCATTAATGATTGGAGTAGAAGGTAAATTTGTGGAAGCGTGAGAATCATTGACCCCTCCCATCAACATCAGATTATGACTTCCGTCTTCGACGATTTCCCCACTTTGGTAACGTTTTTGATAATAAACGTCATAATACTGATCATCACCGGTCATCTCTTTAATGATTTGGTAAGATGGTTTCGATGAGCGCATACGACTATTCTCCGGTGATCCTCTACGAACCGGCGAAAAGGAAGATTTCGCAGTAACCAATACGTCTTCGCTCTTCACAGTGTGATCTTCGACTGTCAATACTCGACTAGATTCGCCTGTTGCAAGAGTCTCTTCCAGCTTGACGGACGAAAGCTTGAAAGTTGCAACAAGCGGTTTAATATCAATCTTGCCACCGCTAATAACTTCATTGGCTAATTTCAGCGTCGCAATTTGGTAGGGATCGGTTTCTATTTTCATCTTCTCTTGGGCTATCTGGCGAGATATATCAAGCTTCATTCCATGGAGCTCCCCAAATTTATTTCCAGCTAAACTCGTAAATAATTCAGGAGATTTCCTTCCGCCATGCTTAGGAGAAGGGCATCCGCGCTTCATCTCACGATCTTCTTCTTCAATGATTTCGTTCACCGGATGTTGAAGCTTTATTCCTTTCATAACAAGCTTTGACGGCTTTTTTGTTGGAAAGTTTTGATCCTTTAATGAATGATGATATAAAGTTGGAATATTCGCCTTATCTTCGATAATTTCTGATGGGTCATTCGTAGTAATTTCATATGTTTGAGATCCGTTGTCAATGATGCTATCACCACTAATCACGCTATTACTCATGTCTGCTGTCTCGATGATACTACCTCCACCTACAGGTGTCACCTTCGCTACGTTAACCCAGAAATCTTGAGTCCCTGAACTCCTCAGGACTTCATATTTCATTTTAGTTTTCGACATTCCTGAAGGTAGCAAGGGGTCACTATTGCTTCGATTGCTAGTATGAGAAGAGGCTCGACTTCTCACAGCGGTCGCCATAGCTGCTTCTTTTTGCTTGGTTAATCTCTGCTTTTCGTCATAAAAAAGACGCTGATACCGCTTGGATGATGTTGTTGGAACAACTAGCTCATAAAAATTAGACACTTTCTGAACGGCCTCTTTCATATCACCAGCTTTTGATTCATTTATTCGTAATTTACCTGGTGAAGGTGGTTTTTTATTGCGCTCTTTTTCACGAGAAATTAAAAACTTTTTTAATTCAGTCTGTAGGCTCTCAATTTCTTCAGGAGGTAAAGTACCGTGAACTTCATTTAAAATTGGGGAGTGCGGAGGGGCTGGTGCTCCCAAATTTTTCTTCAATGCAGAAAGCTTTACGGTTGAATCTGACTCATTAACCGATGATAAACGTCGATTTAGAGACATAGTAGGAGAAACATCGTGAGAAAGATCTAGACTTGCAGTATTTTGAATCAATAAGCTTGGCTCATGTACTTTCTCCAAAGATGGACGAAGTTTCTGATATTCTTGCGAGGTAACCATTAAATACTGTCCACTTTTATCATCTTCAATTGCTCTCGAAACATCATCATGTACTTCACTTATACTATTAATATTAGGGGTATAGTGAGCATTATCAGTTGTTACAGATAATCGCGCAGCTAAAGGGGTTACGGGTGGCGTGTTTGGGACTCGAAACGTGTCTTTCGGTAAATGACGTCGAGATTGCGGAATGAACCCTTCTTCCGAAAGAGAGAAATCTTTAGAAACCGAGTAAGATGTTTTAATAGGTGAAAGAGAATGAACGGTCCGTTCCAGAGAGGGACTTCTACTCCTTTCCACCCCAAGGTTGGAAGAATTTGTATTTTCACCTTTATGAAAATAAGGCGGAAAGAAAGTTATTTTCGGGTTGAACATATCGTGTTTGACCGGCTTTTTAGGCAAAATTCTCTCTCCTGAAGCCTTCAAATCCTAATAGCCAGGCTAATATTGAGATTTTCGACAAATTCAAAGTACTTACAACAATCAGGTCTTGAATATCTTTCTTTTCACCGAACAATGATTGCTCTGAGGATTGTGACGCGAAACTTCTATCACCTTCCGATAATTTACTTCCTACGGAGTTATCGTCACCTAAGCCGATCTGATCAACAAGGCGCAAACTAAAAGGTAGAATGAAAACTTGTCTAGAAAGAGCGGGGTGACTTACTCTCGAGATGCTGCTTGTGCGTGCTCGACGTGGTCAATATCTGTGTGGGAAGTCTTTTTGAGTCCTTTTCCTTCAAGAATAAATTTCGGGGCAGGAGCTTGAAGTTGGCCATAGACTGATGACGTATGAATAAGATTTGTATCAATTTCATCTTGATAATAAGAGTGACCTTTCCCAGAAATTGCGAACTTTGAAGAAGGAGATTCTGGCGGGGAAACGGTTTGACGTGTTGATTGTGTTCTTTGAAGCTCCCATCGGCCTTCTTTCATTTGCACTGCCCGATAGGAATCATTTCGATCAAGTGGATAAGGATGCTTTTCGGTGTTATTCCGTTGCAATTGGCTTCTAGTTGGAGTCGAAGGAAACATAGGCTGAACAGGAATACTCCCTGTATCAACAGATAATGGTAGAAGAGGCGATGAGAACTGAGCTGGGTACGAAAGAGGTGTTGTATTCACAACTCTTGGATCAACTATTTTGTTTTCATCGATTTCGTCCTCATCTGTCATGGGAGTGCCTGGAACGTAAAGGGAAGGCGAGTCTCGCACATCTTTAGATGGAGTGATCATTTTCGCCTCTGTATCCTCAACAGAATTTGGTTTTACATCTGGAATATTCCCATCAGATTTTCTGATATCCTCGATCGCTTTAACCACATCAATCTTTTCAAATTTCCCTTTAGATGGCGATTTCTTAATTGTTGGTGACGGAATGGTTTTCGTCTTTGAACTTGTATTGAACGAGTTTTGTCTGGAAAGCGGTTTCTTTGTTGGTGTTGGAAGAGGCGAAGACGAGTCAACTCCAGACTTATTTTCCTCCTTACTTCTTCTGGGAGTTGTACTCAGGGTCTTGATATCACTTACAAAGCGTACTGTACGACCTTGCGGGGTAGGTTTCTTGTCTTTGTCTTTATTATCTTTTTGAGAGATAATTGGAGAAAATGCAGACGAATCTTTCTTATTAGCTTTTCCTGAGTTAAATTTCTTTTTCGGGGACGCTTTGGAGGGTGTAGCTGTTGAGAGATGACTCTTTTTCAGCAAGCTTTCCCCGCTTAGTACTGAAACATCATCTTCTTTCTCGTCATCTCGCTCGTCGATAGTGTCCGACATTAAAGTTAAATTCCCTGCCTTGCCAGTCTTTCTTTCATTCCCTTCTAATACTGGAGACTCTGCCGTTATTCCTATTGCGCTGTTCGAGACATTCGAATCTCCTATCGAACTGTTAATAAGTTTGAGATACTCAGATACTTGTTGTTGATGTTCAATTGAAGAAGCTGTAGAAAGAACACTAACATCCTCTCGAATATCAGGTAAGTTATTTAGTTCTGTTGATTCTTTCAAGTACCGTGAGTTTTTGGCTTTCCCACTGCCACTTCTCGAACCAACAATCTTTGCGGTCGGCGTAGCATCAGGGGAATGATAATCGGGTTCGAGTTGGTCTGTTCGAACAATCGTTTCGTCCATAGGATCATCAATACTCAATCGGGATTCCTTCGAAAAGGAAAAATCTTCGTCAGACTCATGTCCTTGTCCAACACTCGCAACCGCTCGACTATCAGCATATCGGATAGATTTTCCCATAAATCCATACTTAATCCTTTTAAACTCGGCTTGACCAATCGAGCAAAAAGGATCATTTTTCGTAACTCTCTCTGTAAATGCCATGCGTGGAGTGTCTGATTGAATAAGTGGTGACTGAAGTCGACTATCAGCACCCTCTGTTTCTCCTTCCATCTCTGCCTCTTTAGGATGATCAGATATTTCTGAACTGGGAGTTTGACCTCGGCCACCAGCAGATGCTGGTGCACTGGAGGCAAGCATACCGATTACAGGATCCTTCATTGAAACAGACATTTTGGTACTTGTATTACCAGGAAGTTCTTGTTTCCAGATACTCTCGACAAGAGAGATCTTGGGCTTAGTAACAGCAGCTACAGCACTCGGCTTAATTAAATTTGTAAAACGGCCTGCTCCAGAAGCTGCTCCATTCTCTTGAATGGCTTTCAATGTTGCTTGTTTCAACTCTTCCCTTCTCATCTTTTCTTCATCTTCTCTCTGTTTCTTTTCCTCTTCCTCCTCGATTTTCTGCAAAACACGAGTTAACTGTTCGTAATACCATTTATTCTTCTCTTTCCCATATTCAGACCAGTCCAAAGAATTGCGGCTCTCGATATCATCCTGCGCGTATAAAATGAAAAATTGATTAAAAGCTTCATCTAAAGGATCAATTGAATCTCTTTTCTCCAAGCGAACCATGTGCATGATTGCTTCAGGCTCCAAGTTATGAGCTCGGCGTTGCCTTTCAATTAATTTCTTCATTTTTAAAGCTTTGTCTTTCCAATATTGGGCAGAAATAGAATGCCACATTCGCTTCGTTCTATTCCCTGAAACGATCTAATTCAACAAAATTGAACATTCGAAACATCAAACAGAAAGAAAGAATATTCTTACTTTGCTTAGGTCTTCTTCGGAGTCCTTAGAAGAATAGTCAACCAATGAAGATAAATCATCCTCATTCCGTGGAGACAGTATATTTTCGTCCAATTCGCGACGAGGAAATGACTGCCAGTATTCATCAAATACTTTCATTCGTAATTCTTGTTTCGCAGTTTGTACAGCCTGCTGCTCCTCTAAAGCCTTTAACTCCGCCTCTCGTTTTGCAATTGCTTCAGGTGAATTATAAGAGATAAGAGCAATTTCTTCATCTACTGTTAATTTCACTCCTTCTTCCGCTTTTTTCGCCGCCACTTCTGCATCATCCACTTCTTTTTCCTCGTTTGTTGGAGGAAGGCTGCCAACAGTAAAAGAGTTTGAATCTATAGATTCCTCCCCATATAGTGAAGCGGCGTCGTGCAAGACCTCCTCTTGTATCCCTGGTATACCACCACCAGAACCTAAAATATCAAAGTTAAAATCGCTATTCATAAACTCCTCTGGCGATAACATCTGTTTCTTTGATGCCCCACGAGATAGTCCTCTCACAACCTTAGTTCGACGGCTATGGTGCCCACTCCCACTACGGCTTTGACTTCGACTAAACCTTCCATCGTCCGGAGATCCGTACTCCTTATCACTACCGCTTCCACCAACCCTCATTAATTCTGCAAACTTTCTTTGCTCCGCAAGTTGTTGTAACAGCTTTTCTTTGTTTGACAAAGTTGTATCGAAAAAAAACTTTAACTTATTATAATATTTACGATACGAACGAAATAGTTTTTGCTTCGTCCCCGAAGTGGTCTCTTCACTCAATAAATATTTAGATGTTCGTTTCGATAAACTTTGAATGTCGATAATCAAAGAAAATTTTTCCTCTGCAAACCGCTTTAACAAACGATTCGTACGATATACCAGATGGTCATACCCTTTTAACTCGAATTGTAATTGAAGTAGCTTCTTTTCAGTATCTACCATATTTCCATCAATAGTTTTAATCATAGCATGTTCTGCTTCGATCAGAGGCTGTATAATATTCATTTGTTGCTCAAGCTGCTGCTGTCTCTCTAAGACTGAGGAAGTCAGCAGAGATTTTTTCCGGGATTTTCTGTTATTCTTCTTCGGGGTTGCTTCCCGCGGTGGGCCAGGGGATGATAATGGTGGCGCAATAGAAAAGCTTCCATCAGGTTTTCCGCTATCAGGGCGACCGCCAGCGTCGAGACTCTGACGTCGATTAGAAATATCAGAAGAATCAACGCTAGCAGATTTGGAAGATCTAAGTTGCTGCTCGATAGCCTGCGCATTCAGTAAAGCAATCTCTTCAAGATAATTTTCTGGCAACGGGTAAGCATCAGGATTCAGAAGAAACAAAGCATATTCATATTGTTTGACTTCGATCTTTTCATCTACTTTTCCTAGTTTGATTTGTATTGCATTTTTATGTTGCTTATAACGGAGAATCTGCTTCTCAACATTTTGAATGGCTCTTAATTTTTCATTTCTTTGCTCGACATCACTAATCACCTTAACTTTCTGTTTCTCTATCGTTAATATCATTTGATTTCGTAATTGTTTCAAGTATTTTTCGTACTGTTTCTGTGAAGCCTCCAAAAAGTCATTTTCTTCTTGCTTCTGCGATAATACAACTCGGAACTCTTTCAACATACTGTTCATAACACTCACTTCATGAATTACTCTTTGCTTAATGCCTCGAATATTCCAATAGTTTGAGGGTAATGTCAGCCATAACGGTGATGTTAACTGGTCGTCATTGCGATCGCATTTGTCTTGCAAAGTCTTTTCAATAACATAGTATGACAACCCACCATATCGATTCATACATTCAGTATAAGAAGATATCGTTCCAATCGTCTCATCCTGCTGGAAAAGGTATAACAATCTACGAATGATGATCTTCAAATCTAGCAACATGCGTTGAGTATAGAGGGTATTAACTACGGCTGAAGCTGAGGAAGGGTCTTTAGCAGCACTGATTTCTCCTCCTAACCCTGAGGTGCTAATGTTAGTGGTTGATGTTACTGTGCTTGGCAATGGTTTCAAACCAAGGAATAATTGATACTTCTCCTCCTCCGATTGGTTTTCAAATTCGAACCAAATAATCGGAGTCCAAGTTTCCGTGTAGACCGGGAGATTATACGACGTGACTCTTTGTTGAAAATCTTCTTCCTCGAAAATCTCTTTCTCTTCAGGTAAAGCCAAATCATTGAACAGATCTTTGATATTAAATATTTGATTGTTATTCATATCGTTCACATCATAAGTGGAATATCCTCCAGCTCCGAAGGCATTATAGACACTATTGGCTTCTACTGTCCCCAAATTGGTTTCTCCCCCCATTACGCCGAAACCACCTGCCTCAGTGGTATTATCATCTTCAGTGGCAGACGTATAATCAGAAGAAGTGAAATCTGATTTCTCAGATTGACTGTCATCAAAATCAGTTCCATCATCGGTGCCACTAGTCTGCGATCTGTCAGAAAGGAAGGCGTCGTTGTCTAAATCATCCTCGTCGCTGATTGTTGAGCTGACAGTATTGCCTAAGGATTTGCTAGATTTTGATTTCTTTAGTTTTCCTTTTTTAGCTTTCTTTCCTTTTCCTCCTTTGCTTTTCCCTTTGCTCCCTTTCTTCTTTTTACCTTTCTTCTTTTTTGCCTTTGATAACTTCTTCTTCAGCTTTTTCTCTGCTGCTTTTTCCTTTTGAGCCAACTTCTTCTGTATTTTTAAATACTTCTCTCGCTCTTCCTGTAATTGTTTTGGCGTCATGCATAGTTTTCTTAATTCTAAAAAATCACTTCTCGCGCCCTTCAGGAATCCATTAATTAATAATCTTTGATCCCGTTCCAGCCAGGGGAGGCGAATGGCTTTCGCTTCCGTCGCTAATCTTCCAGTGAGTAAGTTGTACTCTCTTAAAACAACGTAGATACTCTTCGTGGCAGGATTGGTACCGTCAGGTTCGGTTTGAAGATTGGCACTGCTCGTCATCATGTGGAGAAGGTTCATATCGTATCCCGGCATGACTTTTTGCAAAAAAGATTTCGATAAACTCATGATTGAATGTTTTCTGTAATGATGAAACTGTTCTATTGTTGCAACAACAGGTAAAAGACTATTAATACGATCCTCTAATGTCCAAGGCATTGGTAACCGAAGCAATTTAGATAAAGAAAATCGCAATTTTATTAATTGCTGGATTTTCTTTCGCTTCATCACCTCCACGACTTCTTCATCCACAGTTCTATCTTCAGGGAGAATGAGACACTTCTTTTCCAAATCACTGATTTTATGGTCGATAAATTGAATCACTGAGTTCCTCCAGAGTAAGATTGATTGAAATTTACCGCAAGTTTCTTCAACAATTAACACATCTTGAGTGAGAGTAGATTGTTCGCGGATTGTTAACTCAAACCTTTCATAGCGCAATAGTTGGTTTGCGACTAGGAAAGCCATGATAGGGTTATGAATGGAGTTAATAATTGCTAATTTATCCTCGTAGACGATCCTTTCTGTGTAATAAGAGAACGAATGACCGACTAGGAGAGTAAAAATGGGGATTATATGATCCCCGACATGACAGGAGATCTGTTTAATATGATTTGGTAATACTAAAGCACCTTGGGCCAAACACTCAATTACTTGGGCTAAATTTAATTGGTCAAGAGCTTTTTGCAAATTTTCTTGAACTGACAGACGATACAATTCTCGACGCAGGTTATATTTACGATTTCTTGAAACGCGAGCAATCAATCGCTGATAGAGCGCTTCAGGAGTCTCATCGTTCCGGTCTGGCGCCTCTGATATTTGATTATTTATTTTGCCAATACCGACAAGACTGAGATTCTTTTCCTCAGCAAAAAATGTAGTCTTTGCACCCATCGTCGTTGTGGTCATACCACCAGTGGTCAAATTTGAATCTTCTCTGTTATATTGATTCAAGGCAGTGGGAGTTAGATTCGAATTTACGCTTTCGGCAGAGAGGGTGTATGCAGTGTTTGATCGTGTAGGTATCGGCGACGAGGGAAAGCTTGCCAGCGTCTCATTGTTATTGGAAGCTGCAGTAGCTGCTCTGGTGTCGGTGGGAACAGCTGGAAAAGCCTCATGCGGAACGTGAATACTATATAAATCATCTGGGTCGTGGTCAGTAGTTGCTAAATAGGGTAATCTATGATAGGCCTTTGTGATAACCGAATAAAAGAATCGATACTGATCAGGAGAGAGTTTGTACTTCAGCAATTCACCTTGAGATGCATTGATGAAGTGCCTTTGCACCAAAGACTGCATTGCTTCTAAGATACTTTGACTTTTATCCATTAAGTAGGATAGACCAGTTGCGTTGGCATTATGCATTGGGTTAGCAAAGGGTTTATATGACGTTTGCATTGGCTCCTCCTCTTCCTCTTCTTCATTATTTTCACCGTCTTGGCTTTTCTGCTCATCCGTTTCTTTCTTCGGAATATCGTGTGGAGAAGATTTGGGCTCCTTTGGGGCTGAAGAAGGTCGCCATTTTACTTGATTTTTCCAAGCATCAAAAATAACTTTCGCCTTGGTTCGATGCCAGTCGTAAGATAAATGAGCTCGTAACGATTTCCACTGCCTTCTTGCTCGCCAGTAGAGCAATAATCGCCGCCAACAATCAACCATCATAACATGCTCTGGTTTATTCATCCAGGCATAAGCGCATAACATAACTTTGCGGTCACAAAAGTTTTTCCTTAACTCTTTCATCTTCTCAGTCCTTTTTCCAATAACTTTTAAACATATTGTGGTCATATAAGTGAAAGCTTTTCTCTGGCGCTGAATACGCAGCCACTCAGTCGCCAAAGTATGAAATTTTCGAAGCTTTCTAGCCCTCGGGGCCCAAGCTTTCCAAATATTAAACAACTTATCACGGTAACGAACAAGCTGTCCTCGTTGGCGAACCATTGCAAACCATTCAGTTAAAATCTTTTGACTTAAAACTTTATTATAATGGGCAACTGCGACAGCTAATGGCGTCACGGGTTTTGTACGATCAATTGTCATTATAATTTTCCATTTTCTCATTGCTCGCGTTGTAGTTAATAAGATTCCCAATTCTTGAGTTTTCTTCTTCTTAACTCGGCTGATGGCAATGTTTTTATAAAGTTTTGTCCATTGGGGCAAATGAGGATTGGTGAAACGTGGGTCTAACAAGCCTAGTCGATAACAGCGCTGCACAATTGATAAAGTTGATTTTCGTCGTGAAAATATGATGATGCTTACCTTAACTTTGATATAGCGATACCACATGTGAAAGCAAACTAGTGTCGATTCTTTGACCCACATTGGCCCTTTGGTGCGTCGAACCATTCGGGAAAGAATTTGAGAAGCTTTAAACCTCATCGTTTTTAAATCGTGAACCTCCGCTCTCCAACCTTGAAAGAGTTTAATCAACATTAACCGACGAATTTTAGTAATTTCTGCGGGATCAATTTGACTTCTCCAGTTTCCAGGCTATAAAGATAATTATTTTGATCTGACTTGAAACCTAACAAAAAAGAACTAACTTACATTAAAGTAAATCATGCAAGCTTGAGGGGTCAAACGCATTCTTTTGATACACACAAGAAAGAAATCACGAATAATTTGGTTTAATCGTTTTTCATCTTGAACTTCATTCTTCCATTCAATGAAATATTTTCCAAATGTATGAAACTAGAGAAATACGTCTGTTAAAAGTGGAAAAAGCTCTAAAGGATAGGTTCAACCTTAAAAGCTTTCTCCGACTTCCAAAAGATCTTCCAAGAACGATAAATCTTCCGTTTTATTGCTCTTCTTTCGCTTTTAATTCGAAGAAACTCTCTGCGAACAACAATCATCCGCCACCATGACTGCAACTTGACAATTGTTGCTACGAAAAGTCAAATCGATAACCTAATAAATGTCAAGGCGTAACTTACCACATGTATCAAGAAATTCTCTCACCCGAGAAACAGCAATTTCTTGCTTCAGAAACTCAGTTTCTAGTTCGCTATTCATCCTTTCTTCACTCCATTGTCGGAGCTGCTTAATCGACAAGCCGAAAGTTTCCTTTGCCTTCTGATTATCCTTCTTTTTGAATTGCTTCTCTCCTTTTTTAAACATTGTAAAAAAGATAATCTATACCAATTTTGGAACACTTTGATTGATCCACCTGGCGGATCACGGACCGACTTAAAAAACAACTTGAAATGAAATGAAACGTTCTCGTATTAAAAATCTCGAGTTTCTGAAAATCTCAGTAATTTATTATGATGTAAATTTTCGAAATCTTATTCTTTTTTTGATGGAGAGGTTTAGAGTATGCATCCTATTGATCTTACAGCTGATTTTTCTAGATTTTTATGATCCCTATCGACAGCTTACATTGATTCCTGTCTTTGTGTCAGCTGATAATGGCTTTACGTTTGATTTCTTCTGGGAATGTTCCATGGTAAACACGACTTATAGAGATGTGAATAACAATACGTTCACTTTAACCACTTCACGGACATTAATAGTTACTTTAACAACAACGATTGATCAGAGCATGACCCAGATTGCGCCAAATCGAATCGTTGATCATCAAACCAATCCAACATTCCTCCCTGTTCACATACACGAAGATAACTTCTCTTACCCTCTGCAGCTTTTTCAAAAGATTAGCCACTTTCTAGAGCAAGACAAGTATTTAGGGATGTTATTGTCTTATCGTTTGTTTCAAATGAAAGTATATGATGAAGCTAAGTCCATGTGCGGAATGACGAACCTGTATCCTGAGTTCCGACAATATCCATACTACATTAGCGTGAAAGGATTGCAAAGATTAACAGAAATTAATCAAATAGATCAGGGTTATCGTGGCTATCGCCATCTACGGTATCATAGCGTGAACCTATTGTCTTTATTATATAAACAATTCTCGATTGCTCTGATCATAACAACAAGTGATAATTCTTGCCATATTGATTATAATAATTGTTATTTACGGTTTGATCACCCGTATATGAAAGGTTATTTACAAAACTTGAAGAAAGAAGTCTCTCAATTGAGCTTAATCAGTCATGTTGTAGTTTTTTACGGCCATCGACTACACCTGAAAGATTGGGAATTATTTCAAATTGAATGTCAGAAACTTGTTGATTTTTTCTCGAATTTAGCTAGCGTAAACTGTCATGCAATTAATATTCCCTCAGATATAATGAATGATCATCAGGATATTCTTAAAGATTCTCGTTTTTATTTGAGCCAACAGATTTATCAATATTATCAAGACCTTGATTATTATCTCTTTCTTGAATTTTCATTAAGTCTAAAACTTTTGAAACCTTCCTGGCTATTATCTATGATTTATCCGATGCTGGTCCTTCATAGAGATGATGTGACAAAGGATGAGCCATCACTGCTGTCATTAGATCTCGGTATCGCTTATTCTTTCAATCTTCGAGGTCCCGTGAGCCCATTAGGGAAAAATTACTATTTACCCAATTTCTTTACTTTAAGATCGACTCATTTCCAATTTATTCATGATTATAAGGAGATTCTCACAAAACAATTCGTAGGGAGAGATGACGATTCTTTCTCATTTTCGATGGATAGCATTTGGAGATTTGAATTACCGTATCATTCAGAAGAATATAATAATTTACTATTAGTTGATGCCTATAGAACAATTAATTCTTTCACGAAAAATAACATCGATTATATCAACGAATTAAGCGATGTCTTTCATTACAACGATATGGAGGATTTTTATGATCAATTATATCTAAATCGAAGAATTCTTTTAACAATTTTGATGTCAAAATACTCTTTAAGTGAATATTTTTATTTTAAGAGAATGATTCAAATGAAAAGTGAAGACGATATTTTATTCGCTCTTTATTGTCAATTATCTAGCGGTTGTTTATCTGATGCTGATGTTAGCATTCGTGATACTGAAAAGATTGCAAAGCTGAATTCGCTGAATGAAAAAACCTCTGAAAATCATGAAGAAATATTTCATATTGATCAATTAGGTATGAGAAATCTTCATGAAATCATTCTAGGATCTAAAGTACGACAAGATCCTAGGAAGGTTCCTGATTCATTAAATCAACAAACCTATACCAGAAAATTCCCTTCCTCTCATCCTTCATCAACAAACTTTTGGAAACATGATTACAAACCTCCTTTGAAAAGATATGTAGCAGTTATAACAGCTGTTTACGGTAATTATGAAGCAACATTAAAAACCTATGTACAACAAACAATAGCAACAGATTTTTATTGTTTTACAGAAAATAAGGAAATGCGTAATAATGGTTGGATCATTGATACTTTTCCATATCATTTATTAACCTTATATCATGAGTTTTATGAGAATCAATTACACTATCGTAATAGTTATCATCATAATTTACATCCTTTTAATATTGCAAAATTTTATAAAATGCAATTTTATCGGATACCAATTCTTCAAGAATATGATTATATTATATGGATTGATGGAACGATTGCTATTACTAATCCTAAATTGGTTTATTATGCGATTAAAATTATGTCGGTACCATCCCCATTAAACTCTTCTTCTCAGACTTTTTCGAATAATTTCTTTCATCAACGTGCTTTGGTTGCATTCGAACATACTTTACCGGGTAATCTATCCTATGAATTAGGGGAAGCATTACGATTAAGACGATATTTAAATGCTGTTTATAACGGACATCACCAACCCTCTCAACCTTTGCAAGAGCAACTGAATTCGTATCTGCAGTCTGGTTATCGTCTTGACTATTGGCGTGAAATACTTCGTTTAGTTTACCAGAATGATACCGTGTCACCAAATCTTCCTTCGTTTGAAATATCAGAAGAGTTTGAGTATTATGGTTTATGGTGTACCTGTTTTCTAGCTTTTAATATGAGGAAAGAGCTTCAAAGTTCCGATGATCTACCAATGTCTTTAAGATCGAATAATAATGCGACCACATTTACAATTAGAGAGTTTTTAGATTTCTGGTTTCATCAAAACCAAGAATATACAACAGAGGATCAAATTAGCTTTGTTTATAGTGCGTTTTATTGGTTTATCTTCCCGTATTCCCTACCAAGCATCCAGATGAAGAGAGAGAAAGGAATTCTTGTATCCGAGGGCACAAAGAAAGATGAAGTGAA
>VFQN01003853.1_pt1 | contig 20600 bp, 20 predicted proteins | sample 3512371 | NCBI WGS metagenome assembly VFQN01 (sample SAMN10412370, study PRJNA504923) | tailings metagenome | isolation source: Replicate 2 from Balatoc abandoned mine | place: Philippines: Itogon, Benguet | collected 2017-08-28
CGCGGGAATCGACGTGCAGGGGGAGCTGCTGTACTACGTCGTGATCGGCTGGGAAGCGAACTTCACGGGCTACATCCTGGACTACGGGTCATGGCCCGACCAGCAGCGGACGTACTTCACCTACAACGACGCCCGCAAAACCCTGTCCCGGCACTTCAAGGACATCAGCGGCAAGGAAGGCCGGCTGTATCAGGGGCTCAACGCGCTCTGCCTGCAGATCCTGACCCGCGACTGGGTGAAGGAGGACGGCGAGCAGCTGCGAATCGAACGAGCCTGTATCGACGAAGGGTACGAAGCCGAAACCGTCCGGAAGTACTGCGGCGAAGCCGGAGAGCTGCGACCGCGGCTGATGCCGTCCAAGGGCTGGGGCAAGCCGCTGCGACCCCAGAACAGCAACCGGGTGGAACAGGGCGACGGCTGGAACATTCCGCCGGTGGCCAAGGGCCGCATCGTCCGGGAGTGCAACTACGACTCCAACAAGTTCACCAGCTTTATCCGCAAGCGGCTGGCCACGGTGCCCGGGCAGCGCGGGTCGCTCACGCTGTGGTCCGAGAAGCCCACCCCGCACCGCATGATTGCCGACCACATCACGTCGGAAGTGAAAACCGGATTCAAGACCGATACCCAGGGCGAACAGCACGACACGTGGGAGCTGAAGCCCGGGCGACCCGACAACCATCTGGCCGACTGCGTGAAGATTGCCGCCGTCGCGGCCGCGACCACGCGGAAGGTGCGGATTGACTGGAACACCGATCCTCAAAAGCCGGCGGGATCGAAGAAGAAAAAGAAGCCGGCGAAGTGTTACGACCTGCAAGAGGATTAAGTCATGGGACGCCCGGCCGGCAGTGAAAACGTGAAAGATGTCACCGTGTCGAAGCCGTCGCAATGTCGACAGTGTGGCAGCACGGAACGCGAGGCCCTGCAGACCAACACTCAGGAGTTTGGCGGAATCGACGGCGAGGGCCGGAAATATACCCACATCATCCGACGTCGGGTGCGCTGCAAAAGCTGCGGACAGGTGCGAATCGACCGGGAACTGGCCAACCGGCCGAAGAAATAAACAGGTTCTGTTTATCCCGTCCGAAAATTCCCCGTTTTGGTCTGTGCGCCGGAAATTGCTGCAGCCCTGATTGGAGCATGCCGGACCCAACCCCCACATTCGCAGCCCAGATGCTGGCCAGGGTGGAAGCCCTGTTGCTGGACAACGTCGGCGTGACCGAAGTGACGGTCGACGGCGTGACCACGAAGTATGCGGACCTGCTGGCACAACGCGACCGCTGGCGTCGCGAGGTGCAGCAGGAGCAGGGGAAGCGGTCGCAAATGTTGGGTGTGGACCTCAGCGGCTTCTGATCAATGGCGGGATGGAACCCGATGTCTGCGGCATGGAGTGCCGCGAAGTCGCTGGCCGGCTTCGTCGGGTACGATGCCGTCACGTCCAAGGGCAAGCGCAAGGCCCCGGACGGCATCCTGCGCAGTGAAGACGCCGAACTGAACCGTACCGAGCGGCGGAAGCTGATTTCCAGCGCACGGGAGCTGAACCGCAATTTCTCGATTGCGGCCTGGGCAATCCGCAAACACCTGGACTACGTCACCACGTTCAATTTCCAGCCGAAGGGCAAACATGCCGACTGGCTGGCAAAGTTCATGGGGCAATGGTCCAAAGCCCGGAATTTCGACATCACCGGCCGGCATCCGATGCGGCGGTTCTTCCGGATTGCCGAAGCCCGGAAGATCCTCGACGGCGACTGTTTCCTCAACAAGCTGAACACCGGGCACGTGCAGGCCATTGAAGGCGATCGCATCTGCACGCCGTACGGCGGACCGCCGCCGGGTGTGCCGTACGAGCAGATCCTGCACGGCGTGCAGGTCGACGACGTCGGCCGGGCCGTCGCCTATTGCGTCTGCAAGCGGGGACGCATCACCGACTGGGGACAGACCGGAACCGATTTCACGTTCGAGCGGATGATTCCGGCCGAACACATGCTCCAGCATGCCCACTTCGACCGGTTCGACCAGGTCCGCGGTATCAGTCCGATGGCGTCGGCCCTCAACAACCTGCGGGATGTGTACGAGGGTCTCGATTACATCCTGATGCGCATGAAGTTGCAGCAGTTGTTTGGCCTGGTGCTGTACCGCGGTGATCCGACGGCGATTCAGCCGGAAATGTATGACCAGCGGGTGGAAGAGGGGCTCACCCAGGATTACGCACACACGGTGCGCCTCAACGGCACCAAGATTCTCGACCTTGACGTGGGCGATAAGGCCGAGTTCCTGGAGTCCAAAACGCCGGCCGCGGAAACCCAGGCGTTCCTGCAGCAGATGATCGCTATCGCGCTGAAGGCGATCGATATTCCCTACAGCTTCTACGCCGAAAACTTCTCCAACTACTCCGGCAGCCGGCAGGCGCTGTTGCAGTATGAACAGTCGGCCGCAAATGCCCGGTCTGACAACAAGGAACTGCGGGACGATCTGACTCTCTGGCGGCTGCAGCTGGCCGAGCTGCGGGACGAACTGCCGCCGGGTGCAACCGCCGACGACATGGAGTGGGACTGGATACCGACCGGTCTGCCCTGGATCGATCCCATGAAGGAAGTCAGCGCCCAGATTGCGGCGCTGAATGCCGGCCTGACCAGCCGGACCCGGATCTGCCGCGAGAACGGGCAGGACTTCTACCAGATCGCTGACGAGCGGAAAGAGGAAGACGACTACCTCGCACAGCTCCAGCTGGTCACGAACACCGAACAAGATCCCGCACTGATGCGGGCGCTGCTGCAGCAGCAGGAAGGAGCGCGCGAGGATGGTTAAAAAGACGATCACCGGCAAGCCGGCGCAGAAGCCGGCCGGCAAGTCCACGTTCAGCAGCAATCCGAAGCGGAAGCCGCCCCGCAATGCGTTCCAGTTCGCCGCCGAGGTGACCATCGGCGACGAACAGCAGTTGTCGGACGATCCGCCGCCCGACCAGCTCGACGACGGCACCGAACCGAAGCCGACCGAACTGGACGACGGGGCAGAACCGCCGAAACCGGATGCCCTGGCGGACGATGTTTCGTCCGAAACCAAATCGGACCCGACCCAGCTGGACAGCGTCCCGGTGTCGATCGTCGCTCGCACCGGCGGCGTGGCGGACCAGTTGTTCTGGGGACGCTGTGTGCATGATTTCGCGGGGATGTCGGCCCCGGGCGTCGTGCCGCTCGACTACTGCCACGACCCGAACCAGATCGTCGGCTTCGCCAACCAGATCGACGCCAGCAGCGGCACGCTGAACATCAGCGGTCAGATTGTGCCGTTTGCCCCGTTCGATCGTGCCGCCGAGATCCTCACCAAGTCGAAGGCCGGCGTGCCGTATCAGGCATCGATCCTGATGGGCTGGAACGACTACACGGCCGAGGACATTCCGGCCGGTCAGTCGGCCGAAGTCAACGGTCAGACGGTGCAGGGCCCCTGTACGATCTTCCGCACCTGGTCGCTGCGAGGCGTGGCCATCTGCCCCTACGGTGCCGATGCCGGCACGTCGATCGGCCTGGATGGCACCGACCCCGCCAAAACCGAGCTCGACGACGGCACCGAACCGAAGCCGGAGCAGCTCGACGACGGTACGGAAACCAAACCGACCGAACTGGAAGGCGACGAACCGCCGCCCGACCAGCTGGAGGACGGCGAGGTCTACCTCGAGGAGTTTGGCGACAAGGGCGGGGTGTACTTCGCCAAGGGGATGAGTCTGGCCAAGGCCCGTGCGGCATTCTCGGCCGATCTGAAAGCCGAGAACGCCGCCCTGAAAGCGGAGTTGAAGAAGGCCAAAGGCCAGCTGTCGGCCGGCTCTCCTCCCGTCTCGTTCCAGTCCGGTGAACCGGCGAAGCCGGGTCAGTCCGCGGTCCCTGTATCGAACCTCACCCCGGGTCAGGCCCGGTTCGCAATGGGATTGAAGTTCCGGAAGTGAATTTGCCTTGCGGCTGTGGCGGTCGCGTGAACAGCGGTGTCTCTGATTTCTCTTTTCTGTTGTGAAGGAACACACCATGCTGCAAGGTTCTATGACCCTCCTGGACATTGCCAAGAAAAATGGCAGTGACCCGCTGGTGGGACTGATTGAGGAAGTCCTGTCGGTTGCTCCGGAGATCGAACTGGGAGCTGCTCGCACCATCAAGGGCATCAGCTATAAGACGCTGGTGCGAACGAATGTCCCCCGCGGTGGTTTCCGCGGTGCGAACGAAGGCACGGCTGCCGTTAAAAGCGAGTACGCCAACAAGACGTTCGAGGCCATGATTTTCAATCCGCAGTGGGACTGCGATAAAGCGGTCGCCGAAGCGGATGAAGACGGCAAGGAAGCGGTCATCGCTCGCGAAGCCGACGGCATCATGCGCGGCTCGCTGCTGCACCTGGGATCGCAGTTCTATTACGGTGTCGGCAACGACGCCAAGGGTTGCCCTGGGCTGCTGGCCCAGTACGACGCCGACAACATGACCGTCGACGCCACGGGAGCCGGTGACGCGACGACGTCAGTCTGGGCGGTCAAGTTCGGCCCGCAGCACGTGCAGTGGTTGTGGGGGAACGATGGGCAGATGGCCCTGTCCGATGTGATTGAACAGAAGAAGGCGGACAAGGACGGAAACCTCTATACCGCCCTGTTCCAGGAGATCCTGGCCCGTGTTGGTCTCCAGCTCGGGAGCCGTCATTCCGCCGCCCGTATCAAGAACATCCAGGACGCGGACGGCAAGCGGCTGAACGACAAGATGATGTTCAAGCTACTGACCAAATTCCCGGCCGGCGTGAAGCCCGACATGTTCCTGATGAACAAGTTCGCGCTGGAGCAGCTGCGCGAGAGCCGCACGGCCACGAATGCGACCGGTGCTCCGGCCCCGACCCCGACAGAGGTCAGCGGGATTCCGATCAGGGAAACCGATTCCATCACGTTCGCCGAAACCGCTGCCTAAGCCACAAGCCCGGACGGTCCGCAACTGAAGGACGTCCGGCAGAGCCGCGGGGGCGATTCCCCCGCGGCTTTCTTCCCACACGTTTTTTCCGCCGACGTTTTGAGGACTGACCCATGTTTCCCCAGTTACGCGATGCCGCGTTAAAGCAGACGAAGGCCCTGCCGGCGTCCGCCACCAATGCGGTGACAGACGGTTTTCAGGTCTCCGTCACCGGTTATAACCACGACTGGAACACGCGGGCCGAGCTGTACATCGAAGCTCCGGCCCTGACCACCGGCGAGCTGCCCGACGCCCAAACGATGACCTACATCGTGGAACACGCCACCGATGCCGCCTTCACGATTCCGGTCAGCCTGTACGGCACTGTGCTGACCCAGACCGGTGCTGGCGGTAACGGCGCAGCCGCGGCGACCAAACGCATCGCCCTGCCCAGCGACGTCTACGCCTTCGTGCGGGTGAAGGCCACCAAGAGCGGTTCGGGCAGCGCCGCCACCAAGAGCGTGGCCGCTTCGCTGCTGTTCTGATTCCCGGCCGGATGTTTCGGCCGAAACCGTTTCGATTGTCCCCTTCTCAAATCGCCAGACCGTGAGGTTCTGAAATGCAGGCGTTGTTGGAAAAACTGAGCGGCAAAAAGACCTACGGTCTGGCCGTACTTTTGTTCGTACTGGCGGGTGCGGACGTCAGTGGTCTGGTTCCTGAAGAAAACCGCCTGGCAATCTACGCCGCGGTAGGTGCGGGTGTGATGGCCGCTATGCGGCTGGCGATTTCCAAGCTCATTCCGCAGGCCGTCCAGGAAGTCACGGTAGATGGCGTGACGATTCGGGAATCGCTCCCGGATTCGCAGAAGTGGCGAGACATCGAACAGCGGCTCCTCACCCTGGATGCGGAAAGCAAGCGGCAGTTCGCTGAAGCCAAACAGTTATGGGACAAAGCTGGTGGGCTCTCCAGTGGTCATGGCTCGGCCAGTGCAGGCCCATCCGCAAAAGACCTGGCAGGAGCCGGCGTCCTGCTGCTCTGCCTGTGCCTGCCCGCGATCGCCACCGCCGGCGACATTCGGATCGTAGGGCCAGCGTCGGTACCGGCTCCCGGTTATCCCTGCGAACTCTACATTCAGGGGGATCTGCCGGAAGGCACTGGAATCACCTGGGACTATTCGCCCCGGCTGGAAGGCTTGCCGCTGGTGGAGTCGGTGTCAGAACAGAACGGCAGTATTGCCCGACTGAACACAATGGCCGGCAGCTATCGGCTGGTAGTCGCGATCGCCGTTCCGGGTCAGAAGCCGGTCCTGCGGTATCACAACTTCTACGTGCCAGGCACGCCGTACGTTCCCCCGGCTCCAGTCCCGCCGTCGCCCCCGGTTCCGCAGCCGCAACCCCAGCCGACCCCGACCCCCATTCCGGAGCCGGTGAACCCGATTCCGCCGCAGCCGGCCGACCCGGTGTTCGAGGACGGCCAGTTCGGCATGGCAGCGGCCACGTATCGCGCGGTGATGGCGGTCAATTCCACCAACCGCCGCGAGGAAGCGCTGTGCCTGGTGAAGCGGCTGTTGTTCATCCGCAACTCGATTCAGAGCGGTTCGTTCGATTCCGTCCAGACCATCGTGAACGCTCTCGCACAGGCCTTCAACGAATGTCTGCCGGAGACCTGGAACAGGGTCCGCGACAAGCTGACGGACCGGATTGCTGACCTGCTGCAGGCGCGTCGTCTGACCACGATGCAGCACTGGCAGACCCTCGCCGACGAAGCCCTGCTCGGTCTCACCGAAGCCGGCAAACGATAAGGACCGCCATGAGCCTCGAAAGCTGGATTCGCGAACGTCTGCCGCAGACCTTCTGTGCCGAGTGGCCGGAAGGCAATCCGGCATTTTGCGCCAGCCTCGAAACGGCGATTCGGGGGCAGCAGCTGCTGGTCGCGAATCGCCCCCGGGCTCATGGCACAACCTGCGTCCTGATGGCGGCGGCCCTTTATGCAGCCAGTGAAAAACTGTCGCCGTATGTGCTGCTGTTCGGTCGTGACCAGTGGTACGCCTCGTGCCTGCTGTATTCCCTGAAGCAAATGGCGGCAGAGGCCGGGCTGTGGGAATCCGTGAAACCGCACCGGCGACCGCCCCACATCGCCCGGAACGAGATCGAACTGATTCAGGGCGGCATCATCGGCTGTCATTCGATTTTTGAGAGTGTCCGCGGTCTGCGGGCGGAAGTGCAGGGCCAGCTGGTGCGCCCGGGCATGCTGCTGATGGACCTCGGCACCAGACCCCGCTCGGTGTCTCAAATCGTCCGTTTACAGGAAAGCGTGAAGTACGTCAGCAAGATCCGCAACGGGTTGTCGCCCTGCGGTCTGGCAGAGGTTTACACGTACGAATAGTCAAGGATGGCCCCATGCCTCGCTTTGAACTGAAAGTCGTCTGGTCGCGTGGCCTGTCCGCCTTGCTGGCGTGCGGTCTGTGCGTCGTCTTCGCCGCGGCGTTCGTGTGCCGCGACATGCCCTGCAATGACCCGCCGCCGGCTCCCGTCGTCGCGGCTCCCCCGCTGGCCGCTCCGGCTGAGGCCCCGCCCCCGGCGTTCGTGTCCGGCCTGCCGGCCGACTACAAGCAGAAGGCGAAAGAAGCCTTTAAGGCGTTCCCGCAGCCGTTCCGCATCGGCACCGGTGCCCGCGACGATCTGCGGCAGAAGACGGTCTATCTGTGGGAAGCGGTCCTGCAGGTGCAAACACCGCGCAAGCCCAAGGGGCAGCACTACACCGCCGGCCCGCAGCTGATCGGTTCGTGTGTGGCGTGGGGCGGTTGCACCGGCGTGTTTTACACGCTGGCCAATGCCGTGGTGGCCGGGAACGCCGGCGGGATCGATGACCCCTGCCAGTCGATCCAGTACGGCATTACCCGGGTGACCCAGGGCAAGGGCCGGCCGCGTTGCGGTCAGGACGGCGCATACCCGTCTGACTTCGCGCAGGGCATCAGGAACTACGGCTGGGCCACGTGGGGCGAATCGGGCCTGACCTATTCCGCGGCACTGGAAACGCGGCTCGGTTGCTCCGGCCCGACGCGCGAGCAGCTCGCCCTGGCGAAGCCCCGGGCCGGCGTCGACGCCTACCCGATCCGGACACTGGACGAGCTGCTGGAAGCTCTCAACAACGGTTATGCCGGCACCGCCGGCATCGACTGGTCCCCCGGTCGCACCCGCGATGATCGCGGTCGGGTCGTGACCGACTTCAACGGCCGCTATCTCGGTGGCCATCAGATTGCGTGGGTCGGCTGGGACGGCGAGCGGCAACACCTGATTTTCCACAATTCGCACGGCACGAACGCCCACCCGCGGAACGATGGCGACCCGCCCGGATCGTTCCGCGTTACTGCCTCGACCGCCGAGGCGATGCTGCAGAACGGCGAGTTCTGGGCATTTTCGTCGGTTCCCGGTTTCCCGCCTCAGGAAATCGACCTCACCCCGCTGCGGCCGCGGAAGCGGTCTGCCGCTCAACTCAAGGATGTGACCCATGCTGACCCTGACCGCGTTCGGAATGTTTTGTGGCACCGGCCGGATGCTCTCGAAAGGGTGTTCGACCGCAGTTGCCGCCCTGTGCCTGATCCTCGTGTTCTCTGCCAGCTGCCTGGCGGCGGAGCTGGATCTGTCGGCAATGTACTCGCAGCGACCCGCGGTGCTGACCGCAGCCGCTGCCAGCGTGGACATTTCCGGCCTGTATGCCCGCCGTCCGCTGACCACCGCGTTTCCGGTCGACGTCAGCAGCTTGCGCCGCCGGCCGCCGGAACCTGCGTCTGAACCGGCGGTCCCTGTTGTGAAACCGCCCCCGGTCACGACGTCGGCCGCTCAGGCCTTGCCGCAGCTGCTGCCCGCCGCGACGTACTGCGTCGGCCCGGGTTGTGGCCAACAGGTGCAGTCGCAGCCGAAACGAACCCGCGGTCTGTTCGGCCGACGTCGCTGAGTTGATCCCGCCCTGCGTCCCTGATTTCTGGAAGTGCCACCATGTCGCAAATGACCAAAGCCCTGATCATCGCCCACAAATCTGCCTGCAATGTTTCGGGCGAAACGCTCACCTACAAACGGGGTGATGCTGTGCTGGTGGAAGGCGTGGTGGCACTGCCGGGCAAGACCGATGCGGAGACCTTTGACAAGTTCGGCATGGCCACCACGACGGAGCTGCAGGACTGGATTGTCCTGCAGGAACGCCTGATGCAGGACCAGACGCCGATCATCCCCGCACGTGGGGACATTGTCGAAATGACCGCGGACGGTTTGACGCTGCAGTTTGCCGTTCATCATCCGAACGGCAAACAACCGCCGTTCCGGCGGGCCGACACCCACGGGGTGATCCTGCGAATTCATACGGTGGCCGTGGAACCGCCGGCCGCGGATGTACCCGAAGACGAAACCGGCGACGAATAACCTGCGTTTTTACCGTTTTACAGAATTCCGGAATTTCAGGTGTCACCATGCCCGCTGTTGCTCCCGTTGCCGCCCTGATGGATGCGATCATCGCCACGATCAACGGGGACGCTGCGCAGGAGCTGCTGGGCGGCATCACCGCCCGCCGGGCCTATCAGGAGTCGCAGGAGTTCAAGGCCCGGGAGTCGGCCGCGATCTTCATTTCTCCCGACCAGTGGCGCACCATCGGCCGCTGCGGGCGGTTCGCGCTACAACAGCACACGCTGAATCTGACCATCAGCCGCCGGGATCTGACCGTCGCGAATCCGGCCATTGATGCCGACCAGCTGCTGGCGTCGACGCTGCACACGCTCCTGCAGGATCTGGACACGCCGGCCGGCCGCGTCGTCGACATTCTGGGACCGCTGACCATCGATCGCGAGCAACTGAAAAGCCCCGGCCTGTCGGCCGTGTCGCTGCTGCTGGATTGCGACGTGCTGCTCGCTGCCGGCCTGCCCGTCAGCGAAGGGACCGGCACACTGGAGCCGGTCGAAGACAGCCGGTTGACCATCGCCCGGAATGCCGTCTGGGAGGCGATCGACAACTGGCCGGCCCTGCGCTACCGGTTCCAGCGGTCCTACAAGACCGACGACGATCTGGCCGAACTGCAGCTGCGCGACCCGGCCCCGCATGAGCTGCCGGCCGTCGCCCTGTACTGGGGAGCCTTTACCCCGGACTGGAAGAACAACCGCATGCAGGAATGGCCGATCGTCACCCGGGCCACCGTCTGGGTTCCCGGCGATCAGCACACCCTGGCGGAACGGCTGATCGAACACGTCTTCGACGCGATCTATCAGGCGAAGCCGACCGGTAGCACCGTGCCCTACATCCACGCGGCCACCGGTTACCCGCCGCGGCGCGTGTCCGAAATGAGCGTGCAGACGGTCACGCTGGGCCGGGCCCAGCAGCTGCGGGCGCTCCGCGTCGACGTGGCCTTCGCGATGCGTTCCAACAAGGACCCCTTCGGGCAGGATTAACCCATGAGCATCGAAACCCCGATCGTCGGCGCGAAGAACTACGCGGTTCTCGTGGATGAATCCAGCTGGGGCACGTTCCCCGGCGGGCCGACGTACATCCATGTGCCCGTGACCGACTACGGCGTGAAGTGGCAACCTGTGAACCGGCAGGCGAAACCGTTCGCCGGCCTGCTGCAGCGGAAGCACAGCCGCAATATCAAGGGCATGGTCGGCGGCGCGCTGAACACGCAGTTGTTCGGCTGGCAGCCGACCGGGTTGACCATGTCGCTGGCGCAGTACCTGCTGACGTGGGGCTTCTCCAATCCGGAGACGCTGGACCTGGCCAGCAAGTCGGCCGAATGGGCGGAAGGCCCGAACATCAGCAACAAACGACACATCGGCCTGCGGTGCAACGGTGCGACTCTCAGCGGCTCCGAAGACAGCGGGATTGCCCTGTCGCTGGATCTGCAGGGCCGGGACGAGCTGGGGCAGGCGACCGTGACCACGGCACAGACGCTGCCCAACGACCGCAACCGGATGGTCGAATTCCTGTTCGAGCATTGCACGTGCGAACTCAACGGAGCCGAGATCCCGATCGGTGGTTTCAGCTGGACGGTCAACCGTTCGCTGGTCGGCCGCTACTACAACAACACCCGCCTGCAGACGCTGCGGGCCACCGACTTCAAATCGACGCTGTCCCTCACGAAGCCGAAAGAAGACGACACGTGGGACGCCGCCCTGCGGGCGCTCGATCCCGACGATGCCAATACGGTCAGCCTCACCCTGCTGGGGCTGCACATGGGGACCGGCGAAGCCGACACCGAATGGACGCAGGTGGTCATCGATTTCAACCTGCTCTCCCTGGTCAACGCCGAAACCCAGGGCGGTCGCGACGGCTTGCATGATTCCACGCTCACCTTCGAGTTATTGAAACCCGACACGGCCGACAACTGTTTTGACATGACTTGGACGGACGAGGCGTAACCGTGCTGACGCTGGAACTCGATCACCGCCGCGTCCGCCAGCAGCTGCAGGAGCTGTCGCAGGCCCTCGACCGCCAGCAACCGCAGACACTGGCAGCCATCGGCCGCGATCTGGTCACGTCGGCCCATCGGGACTTTCAAACCAAGTCCCGCGGCGGTACCGGAGCTGACGGCGTGCGCTGGCCGGCCGTCACGCCCACCGAAGCCCGTCGCAAGGCCCGGCTGGGCAAACGGGCGATCGGCGTGCGGACCGGCGAGCTGGGCGACCTTGCCAACCTCCGGGCTACGGTTGTGACCGACTCCGTGTTCGTCACGTTTCAGGACCAGCCGAAGGCCAACTACTTCAACGCCCAACGGCCGCTGCTGCCGTCCCGGCTGCCGACACCGTGGTACCGGTCGGCCGATCGCACCCTGCAGGACGGCGTGGACGCCGTCGCCGCGCAATTCAACGACTGAATGGAATCAGCCATGTTGACCCTGTCCCCCCGCAGCCGGAAGCCGCAGTTCGTGCCCGTGACCATCGCCGACGGCGTGACCGTTCGCTTCCAGATCACGCCGCCCTCCTACGAGCGGATTGTCGGCCTGTGGATGGCCGATGATGCCACCGAGTCGGTGCTGATCCGGCTGGGCATCGTGACCGACTGGCTGGACGTGTTCACGGAGCGCGAAGGCGAAGACGGCGGACGCGAGGCGCTGCCGTTCTCCCGGGACGCCCTGGCGGAGCTGCTTCGCGTTTATCCGGACACGCTGGAAGCCTTGCTCACGCTGGTCAATCCGTACTTCGCGGCTCCCACGGGAGACGAGGCAAAAAACTCCGACGCGCCGCAATCCGCGGCGACGTGAATTGTCCGGCGGTGGTCCGTTACCACCGGCTCTGGCGACTGGGGCGGCTGGCCGAGGCCCTGCATGTTTCGGCCGAAACGCTCTGGCAGCTGGACGGCCGCGACGTCGCCGAGCTGCTGATCGTGCAGGACGCCCTGGTCGACGAGGCCAACCGCAAGCACCGGAACTGAAGTATGTCCGCCACGCTGCGCGTGCGATTGCAGAGCAATGTCCCGCAGGAGTTGAAATCGATCGACTCCGGCATGGACAAGTCTGCGCAGACGGCGAAGCGGCTGTCCCGGGATCTGCAGGGCACGTTTGACCGCAACCACGCCCGCCAGTACCGGGACGAATTGCAGCAGGTCGTCCGGGAGCTGCAGCGGCTCGGCACGACGGCCGAACAGACGCAGCAGGCGACCGCCGCCATCCGCGACCAGACGCTGGCCGCGCGGGAACTGAACGCCACCACGCAACAGACGACGGTCATCCACAACCAGTCCGGGGCCAGCCTGGGCGACGTGGCCATCTTCGCCGGCAAGGCGTATCTGCAGTTCCGGTTGCTCAATGCCATCAAGAGCGCCGCCATTCCGCTGTGGCAGAAACATCGCACGGCCGTGCTGGCGTCCGGGGCGGCGCTGGGCGGGCTGGTGGTCACGGCCGGAGCGGTCGGGCTGGGGCTGATGGCCGTGCAGGCGGCTGCCGGAGCGGCCGGCGAGGCCCTGAAGTTCATGAAGACGCAGAACATCGGCGACATTGAGGAACTGACGGCCGCGACGACCAACCTGCAGGCTTCCTGGACCAATCTGAAACGGTCGATTCTCGACACCGAGCTGGTGAAAGGCGCGGTCCGGGGCATCGCCTCCCGGATTGACACGGTTTCGGCGAATGTCCGGCTCGCGCAGGAGCTGGGGTTTGATCTGGCCGACGCGGTCGACGGCGCGGAGTCGCTGGCAGATGTGCTCGGGCGGATTCAGGACGTCCGCGGCTGGCAGGGAGCCCGCGAGGGGGTGCGGGCACTGGTCGAGGACTTTGTGTCGGCGACATGGCAGGCGAAAGGGTTGCGGCTGGGCCTGAAGGCGATCGGCATGGATGCCGACAAGACCCTGGGCCAGCTGGGGATGAAAGCCGATCGATCGGTGGTGGCGTCTGCCAACCAGCGCACCCGCGCGGATGCCCAAGGCAACGACGTCTCGATCTGGCTCCGCGATCGCGACAGGAAATCCGCCGAGGAAGCCGACGTCGCGGAACTGAAGCGGCTGGAAACGGTGCGGGCCGTCAATGCCGCGATCGCCGAACAGACCCGGCTGCTGAAAGAGGCGGCAGACGGATCAGAAGGCAGCGCCGAGCGGATCGCCAAACACAAACGCAACCTGCAGGAACTGGACAAGGCCCGGGCCGCTGCGGCCCAGAAGGAAGCCGCGGAAACCGAGCAGCGGGAGCAGCGGATCCAGAAGCTGGAGCGCAAGGGGCATGCGGACTTCCTGAAAGAGGAAGTCGAGGCGCTGGACTCGCTCGACCAGGTGACCCGCCTGCAGGAGAACCTCGTCCAGTGGGTTCGCAAGCTCAATGACGAACACCGGCTGACCACCCGCATTCTGGAAGACTCGGAACAGCGGTTTCAGGCGCTGGAACAACGCAAGCTGCAGCTGATTCAGGAGCGGATCAAGGCCGAGCAGGAATACCAGCGGATCGTGCAGGCGGTCGCCGAGCAGAACAAACAGTTCCTGCAGGACAAGACCGAGCAGGCGAACGCCGAACTCGACGCGAAGCTGCAGGAGCTGCGGCAGGCACTGGCCCAGGCGCAGGGACCGGGCGGCGGCGGGTTGCTGGATTCACTCCGCGGTCAGTGGTCGCAACAGCAGATTTCCCGGGACGTGATCGGGAACCGGCAGAACACGGCCCGCGAACAGCGGCTGCAGGAGCTGCGGGGCGCAGGTCGGGTCGACCAGCACGGGCAGGCGATCGGCAACAGTCCGCAGGAGCGCCGGCAGAACCAGCGGGTGATCGATCACGAACTGGCCCAGCTGGCGCGGCAGACGCTGAAAGACACCTTCCGCGAACTCCGCGGCGGCAAGGTCGGCGCGGACGAGATCCGGGCAGCGCAGGACGAACGCGTCCTCGGTCAGGCCCGGCAGCAGATGAAGGCCGGCCGGCTCGATCCGGTCGTGTTCCAGCAGTTGCAACAGCAGCTGCGGGAGGACCGGGCGGCGCTGTCCCGCCAACTGGAACTGCAGGGGCAGGTCAAGCAGGTGGCCGGCATCGGCACGCCGGCCAAGGGGGGAGCCTTCGGCCTGCAGGCCATGCAGCAGAGTCACGGCGGCGGACAGTTCGCCCAGTCGCAAATGAACGCCAGCCAGAAAACCATGCAGCAGATGGGGGCCAACCTCGACGTGACCCAGCAGCTGGTCCAGCTCGCGGAGCAGCAGGCCCAGGTGGCCGGCCAGAGTGTCGAGGGGCTGGGCCTGATCAAGCAGCGGGTGGAGCAGGTCGAAAAACTGGTCAATTCGCAGGACCAGTCGCAGAAAGCCCTCTGGGCACGGACGGGAGGGCTGCGCTGATGTCGCTCGTGATGGAACAGCGCACCACCCGCTGGGGGGAGTTCTCCGCGGTCGACCTGCCGGCGATCGGGGCGGGCGAGTTCAAGCTGATTATCAGCTATGACAGCCCGGCCCGGCTGACGTGGACGTGCCTGGTGCCCCAGCACACGGCCCCGCTGGCCCGGGGGACGTTCGTGCGTTTCTGGCCCGAGGAGGCCACCGATCCGGCCGGCGTGGCGTTCTCGGCATCGAACCCGTTGTTTGAAGGCTATATCGAGGGCATCGAGCCGCAGGCGACCTCGATCGGCGTCAGTTACACCGCCTGCGACCCGACGTGGCGGGCCACGAAGACGGTCACGATCTTTAACATGGCCTGGCTGCCAGGTGGCGACGGCCTGCCGCCACGACCGCCGGACAATGCCGTCCCGCGGCTGATCTACAATTGCAAGATCACCAACGATCCCGACTGGTCGGTCCAGGTCGGTGGCGATGGCACGCTCGGCAACGTCATTGCCGGCATTCTGGAATGGTGTTACTGGCCGCTGGTGGAATGCGATGCCGGCCCGGGCGACGGCGTGACGCCGGTCCTGCCCTACGACGCCGGCGACATCGCGGCCGCGTCGGTCAAGCCGCAGGAGAAACTGGATTTCCAGTCGGAATCGGTCCGGTCGGCGCTGGAAAAGCTGAACCGCTATGACCCGCGGTTGCGGCTGCTGTGGGAGCCCGGCACCCGGCTCTGGCGGCTGCAGGACATCACCAGTGCGCCGGTCGTGACCCTGCCGCTGAACACCCGGTCGGCCACCTGCCCGGTGCTGTCGTTGCAGCTCAAGCCTTCAACCGAACAGTGCGTGACCGCCATTTCGGTCTACGGCCCCGAAACCGTGCTGACGGAGGAGCTGCGGTGGGACCAGCCGACCGACAGCACCGCCACGTCGGCCGGCGGGCTGATGCCGCTGGGCGATCCGGTGATCTTTGAAACCTACAACACATCCACCGGCGAGGATCAGGCCGAGTTCTGGCAGGCGTGGCAGATCGTCGACCCGGACCTGCGGCGGTCCGCCCGCATGCTGGCGGACACGTACAACTATCAGAAATCGGCCACGCTGTTCGGTCAGACGCAATACCCGCTCCTGCTCTGCAGCTGGGATGCCGGCGGGTCGTGGCTGGAGTGGTTCGCGGTCGACTTCGACTATCTGACCGGCAGCATCACCTTCCGCGGTTCGCCGCCGATGTTCTACGTCGACCCGCCGCCGGTCACGAACAGCACCCAGCGGTACTTCCCGCCGAATGCCTTGCGGCTGATCTGGGCTCCGTTCGGCGCGCCGCTCAAGGTGCGACGTCCGGAGACCGGATTCGAGGGCACGGCCTACACGTCGGCCGGGATCGAGATCGAGCGGCACGAGTACGACGAAGCGCTCTGTATCGGTCGCGAATACGGCCTGCCGGTCAGCAGCGCCGCCCGGATGGCCGCGTTTGCCGATTATGGCCAGAAGCTGCTGGACGAACGGAAGGACATTGTCTGGACGGGAGGGGCCTCGCAGGACGGTCTGGACTACCGCTTCTGCCGGCTCAACAAGCGGGTGGCATTCTCGGTGGGCGATGGCAGCGGCGGTACCCAGTCGAGCGACTGGAACGACATCAAGGCGTATGTGACCGAGGTCGAATACGACTTTGAGGAGCCATTGACCACGCTGACCTTCAGTTCCGACAAGCTGGAACTGTTCGGCATGGACCCGCAGCAGCTCAAGGCCCGGCTGAACATCAAGGCGTTGCAGCAGTCGATCGAACACCGCACGTCGCTGGTCTACGGCCAGCGGGCGTTGCCCAGCGGCAAGCTGAGTACCGAAGTGGTCGGCGTCGTGACCACGCCCGTGTTCCATTACACCGATCCGGAGGCCTGACCCATGCTCCGGAATGAACCCCGCGACCTGCGCGGCTGGATGCACGACGTCGAACAGCGGCTGCTGACGCTCTGGCTGGAGAATGCCCGCCAGTGGTACGACATGCCTCGCGCCGAACCGCCGGTTCCGCCGCTGTGGCTGGGCGGACCGTGGAAGCCTGCGCCGGATGAGTGCCCCTGTCCGCAGTGCGTGAACGTCTCGGTGGACTCGCCGTTTGCCGCCGGTTCTCCCTGGAACCTGCAGCGTTCCAGTTGCGGGTCTTACTATGGCACCGACAACGACGGCAACTCCGTGGTCTTCCAGAAGTATTCCAGCAGCGGCGAGGCTCGCGTCACCTGGACCGTCGTGGATAGCGAAACGGGGAACAGCACCGGCTTCAATGCCCATTACGTCAGCGACGAAAGCACCGACACCGGCAACTATGACACCTGGTGCACCACCGGCGGAACGATGGTGCTGAGTTTCAGCAATGCCGGCGATCTCGATCTGGATACCTACCCGCTGCCCGCGACGGTGACCGTCACCCCCGCCACATGCAGCACCAGCTCGGGCAGCGGATCGGGGTCCAGCGGTTCCGGATCTTCCGGCAGTGGTTCATCGGGTAGCGGTACGGACGATAGCGCGTGTTGCCTGCAGTTCAGCATTCCCGGCGGTGTCAGTTGTGCGCACGGCACAGCTCCCGGCGGCACCTATGTGTTATCGCAACTGACGGACACGACGTGGGGCGGCAGCTCCGTCGATGACAGTGCGTTGACGGCGAGTGTCTCCGTCACCGGCAGCGTCGTCAGGGTCAGCGCGATGCTGTTCGATACTCCCGACAGCGGGAATAACGACGGCTGCATCTGGGAAGGTGCGGGCGATGATCCCTGCGCGGGTCTGACGCTGGACCTGCTCAGCGGCTCGTGCGATTGTCCCTCGACCGTCACGCTGTCGCCATCCGATTGTGGGAACCCGCCGACTGGCTCCGGCAGTGGCAGCGGTTCCAGTGGCAGCGGTTCCGGCTCGTCCGGTTCAGGGAGTGGTTCGTCCGGCAGCGGCTCGGGGTCGAGCGGTTCCGGTTCGGGATCTTCGGGCAGCGGGTCAGGTTCCAGCGGCAGCGGCTCGGGATCTTCCGGTTCGGGCAGTGGTTCCTCCGGCAGTGGGTCGGGGTCGAGCGGTTCCGGCTCAGGATCTTCGGGCAGCGGCAGCGGTTCGTCGGGGTCGGGATCTTCCGGCAGTGGCTCGGGATCTGGTTCCAGCGGGTCAGGTTCGGGGGGCTCTGGTTCCGGTGGTTCCGGATCGGGTGGCAGCGGCTCCGGTGGTTCCGGTTCCGGGGGCAGCGGCTCCGGCAGCGGAACCGGCCTGCCCTGCTGTAGCGATGCCAGCTCGCAGAACTGGACCATTGAAGCCGGCGGCGATGGTCCACCCGTGCAGGGCGACAACGCCACCCCGGGGACGGCGTCCGGTACCGGCGGCGATTTCCCGAACGTCTGGTGCGGGTGCGGATTCTTCGGGGAGATTGGCCGCGTGTTCGGGGTCTCGCAGTCTCCCGACACACCGCTCGGCACATTGATTGACACCAGTCATCTGTCGTCGGGAGCGTTCCACGAATCGACTCTGCTCTGCAGCTACAACATGGCTGGCGGCGGGTATCTGTTCGGGCAAATCTGCAATCTCACCTATGACGGCGTGTTTGCTCCCCCGTGCGACGTCGTGACCTGGCGGACGATGACCACGCATATGGTGGTCTGGCGTTCCTGGAACATCGCGCTGGCGCAGTACCAGTACCACACGCTGTTTGAGTTCCGCCTGCATGGCGGACCGTGGAGCCCCGGCTGCGGCGGCGGACCCTACAAACTCATTCTGGCCCAGTATTACAAGCCGGGTTGCCCCACCGATGGCGACGTGGTGGACCTGATTTATCAGGGCACACTCGCGGCCGCTGACATCTGTTATTTCCCCGACACGGCGGTCCTGCACAACTTCTGATCAAGGATTGATCGATGCTCCTGACTATCGGCATGGCCACGTATGACGATCACCCGGGAACCTGGTTCACCCTGACCCTGCTGCATCACCAGTTGATCCAGCTCGGCCGGCGGGATGACGTGCAGCTGCTGCTGGTCGACAACAAGCCGGATTCGCCCACGTCGGCGACCCTGCGCACGCTCTGCCAGGATCTGGGCGCGAAGTACGTGCCGCAGGCCTCGCCCGTCGGCACCGGCCCGGCCCGCGAGCGGATCTTTGCCGAGGCAGTCGGCGAATGGGTGGAGGTCATGGACTCCCATGTCTGGCAGCCGGACTACGTGCGGCCGCGGCTGTTCGACTTCATTACGAACAATTCGTCGCCGGACTTCTGGCAGGGCGTTTGCCGGCGGTCGAAGCTGTGGCAACCCGGTTATCAGCGGCGGGCGATCGCGTGGACCCATTGGGACGGCCGCTGGGGCGAGTTCGGCCGCATCGTCATCAAGCCCGGTTCCGGCGAGCCGGCGTTTGTCGACCAGGCGCCGTTTGAGATTCCCTACGGCGGGCTGGGCTGGTTCCTGTGCCGTCGCGATGCGTGGCTCGGCTTTCACCCGGAGTTCCGCGGCTTCGGCGTGGAAGGCTATCTGCAGGACAAGTGGCGGGCTGCCGGCCGCAAGTGCTGGTGTCTGCCGTTCGCCGACTGGGTGCATTGCTTCCAGCCGCCCGGGCGGGCGATCCGGCCGAACCACTGGGTCGACCGCTCCTGGAATTATCTGCTGTATCACCGCGATCTGCAGACCATCCGGCTGACCGATCTGCGGAAGCACCACGTCGAGAAGTCCGGCCGAACGTCGCTGGCCGACTGGCAGAAGCTGCTCGATGCCGCCGGCGTCGACGAAGCGGCTGTGCTGGAACGCGAAGCGGCCGAACAGGCGAAGAACAACCCCCAGCCGACAAAGTCCGAGCTGATCCGGTCCCGGCTGGCCGTCGACACCGATCTGCAGCCGTTCGAGCAGACCTTCCTGGACAACTCGCCCTGCACCCACCGGCAGCGGCGATCGGGGACCATTCTCTGCAACAAGGGCTGCCCGTCGATGCAGTCGCAACCGTACGCCCTGTTCGACTGCCGCAAACACGGGGCGGTCACGTTGAACGCCGTGCGGTCGGACCTGCGGTCCTGCGTCCAGTGTCTGGCCCAGGAGCAGAACGCCAAACTCAATCCTGACCGAGCCCCGGAGGCGAACCGGTGAGCCAACAACCGACCACCTGCGCCCGCATCCGCCAGCTGTACCGCGAGGCCCTGCAACGCGACGACCAGACGACGGCCGGGCAGATCGAGACCGTCTATCTGGAAGTGAAGGAACTCAACCGGCAGATGTATCTGGCCCGCCACGGCGAGCCGTACCTCGCCGGGAAACGCTGGTTTGATCCGGCGTGGTGGCGATCACAAATCGACTGGGCCCGCAACAGCGTTCACCCCCGGCAGGCAGCCCCGATGGTCAGCAGCTCCGTTTACGACGCCGAACTCGACCGCGGGTATCGCTGGTTCAATTATCACGCGTTCTATGCGTGGCTGGGGAATCACGCCGGCGACGTCGTGGAGGTCGGCAGCTGGAAGGGGTTTTCCACCAGCTTTCTCGCGCGGCACAAACACCAGCTGCACGACCGTCACGGCTACAGCTTCGGCAAGGTCTACGCCGTCGACGTGTGGGACGGGAAAGGCGCGTACTGGCCCGACTTCCGCCAGCGGTTCCCCGTCGACACGGCCGAGCATCTGTTCCGCTGTTTCGGCCGAAACATCGAACGCTCCGGAGCGGCCGCGTTCGTGGAACCGCTGCGGATGACCAGCCTCGCCGCGGCCGAAAAATTCCGGCAGGAGTGCCGCACGTTCGGGGCCGTCTTCATCGATGGCGACCACAGCTATCAGGCCGTGTGCGACGACATCACGGCGTGGCGATCGCGGGTCCAGCGGGGCGGAGTCCTCGCCGGCCACGACTACGACAACCCGACTGTTCGCCGCGCCGTCGACGAGCTGGTCCCCGGGGCGCAGGTCTGGCAGCCGGGCAATGTCTGGTTCACGTTCGTGACCTGAA
>VFQN01003854.1_pt1 | contig 20598 bp, 16 predicted proteins | sample 3512371 | NCBI WGS metagenome assembly VFQN01 (sample SAMN10412370, study PRJNA504923) | tailings metagenome | isolation source: Replicate 2 from Balatoc abandoned mine | place: Philippines: Itogon, Benguet | collected 2017-08-28
CATCCTTGTCCACGGTAGTGTCAGCGAGGAAGGCGCTGACAACAAAGATGATTTTCGCTGCTGCCATGTCATCAGCGAAGCCCATCTCCTCTCCCGCTACCTCTACAAATACCTCAAACATTGCATCAGCGGTAAACCCGTCATCGGAGTTGCAATCACCTCCTTCCTTCACTGCTTACTCCCCCACTACCTCTACTTCTTCCTCCCCTTCTACTAACCAACCATTACCACCCATCCATACTCCTTCACTCGACATCGCTCCTTCCAATAGTAGTAAAGTGACGAAAGAGACAGTACAATCTAATTCGCAACCTACAACTAATCGCACTCGTCTTCCTGCTCGCTCTCGGGGTCTCGCTGCCATCAAATGTAGTGGTCCTCCTGTGTCGATAGAGACCATTAAAGCAGCATTAAAAGCAAATAAAAAAAAGAAAGAAGAAGAGGAAGAGCAGCGAAAGAACAATGCTACTCCTATTAACTCGTCGTCGTCAGAACCTCCTCCTCTTCCTCCTCTCTCTCGACCAGATGATGACTCTGAAGTCGAGGTAGAGAAGGAGGTAGTGCAGCAGAGGCCTAAGAGAACGAGAACCGCTCCTCCGACTCGCTTCACCTTCGAAGGCCCGCCACTCTCTACCTCTGCCTCCACAAGAAAGAGCGCACTACGGTCGCGAGCTAAGGGTATTCCACCACAAGGATTAAACTCAGAGCTTCTTCACCGCACAGAGTTCAGTTATGATGATCGCGAAGAAGAGAAAGAGAAAGAGGCAGAGAATGATAAGAAGAGAAAAAGAGCTAATACCTCATCATCCCAACCTCTTCAAACCACGTCAATCGCAACTTCTTCAACCGCCTCGGAGGAGAGGATTGTGAAGCGAGTGAAGAGAGAGAAGGGGGTGGGCGATGGGGTGGTCTCATACGATGACGTCATCATAGTGCCTAGTACTCCTAAGCCTTCTCTGACGGTCATCGACCTCATCAGTAGTGACGAGGAGACGGAGATAGCGAAGAGAAGACCGAGCTCTGTCGTCACTCCGAAGTCCTCCGCACCTCCTTCCCCACTACCTCACGCCTCCTCTGCCTCTCCACTCGCACTACCTTCCCTCGCCACCTCAACGACTACGTCACTGCCTAGCATTCCGACGATCGAAGAGATCTTATCGAAGTATGGCATCACAGCCGAGACAATGGGATCAGTGACGCCAGAGCAGTTCCCTCCCTTCACCTCGTCACTGCCATCATATGTGCCAGACACGTCAGAGAACTTCACTCTCTCGACCATGTAAGTCAATCACCTGTAACCTCTATCTGACGCGTTCATTGAAGTTCGAGTAGGTTTGGTGATAGCAAGGAGTTTAATCGTCGGGACTTCAATTTAAAGTGGTCAGAGACATTAAAGAGGTTTTGGACAAGTACAAATCCTAGTGGTGATCATATGAAAGAATCTTATTTCGTGGCGAGATTTATGACTTTCTCTTATAGTCATAAAGTACTTCCGCCCATACAGGTACAGGAGCCCTCTCCTGGCTTTCTCATCATCTGATTGTCTATGTGTTTGTGTATGTAGAACCTTGACTTCTTCTATCTCAAGGATATGCTGACGCATGTCAGAGAGCATGCTTGTCTCAGTTTGAATGGAGGAGATGATGAAGACTATGCAGATGATCTATGGACGTTGCTGATGTCATTCGGATGGAAGGAGAAGGAGAGGGAGAACCACGTCACAGGTCGCTGCTTCTATTACTCACATGCATCACGTTATGTGAGCAAGCTAACGATGGGCTTCCATATGTTTCATTCCTTCAGAGCGATGAGTGAATATGTGCACAGGTAATGATGACGTCATCTCTTGTATTGCGCGTCTCTTATCTCTCTGTCCTTGTTATTGTAGATTCCCCTATCCTCTACAGCCTGACATACAACTCATCACAAGTCTTCAGAGATTAGGATGGGAGGTTGACTCGAGTAAGAATGAAGTGCGTCATCTGAATCAATGGTATGTAGACCTTCTCTCTGTTATTCATCTGAGTTTTATGATTGCTCGTCGATATATAGGAAATCATTGGAGGAGATGAGAAGAATTTTCTGGTCTTTCCCACACTTGTACTTCCGACCACGTATTAAACCCATCGATGAAGATCGAGTCCTTCTCTCTATAGGGTAAGATATAGACACTAAAGTCACTCATTGGTGTCTGATTATATCTAACATTATTATAGGCTTCCTAAGGAATATGCTCAATTACATGATGAAAGAGCAGCGACTTTCCCTCCTAAGAAAAATCGTACATTCAGTCGACTGCTCTTACCTACGACAGAGATAAACAACAAATGAAACCCATAAATAGGAAGGATGTAACATCGTCAATACGTCAATACAGTTTATTTATTCATTTCACATCCTGCAACATCATAAAGAGGATGTCACTAACTAACTAACTCACCATCGGGATCTCTCGCTAAAGGAGATTCCTCTACAATCCAGAGTGTGTGCTCTCGTTACAAGGCTAGGGTTTGAAATTTGTCTCTTTTGATCGCAATACTTTGAATGATTTAATGGCCTTCTTATTCCAACATAAGAGACGCCCCTTCAAAGAGGATGTTACCTCTAATCAGAGCGAAGATGATAGATCACATTCCTTGGAGAAAAGAAGTCAATCTCTTCATAGTTCTGATGATGAAGATCTGTTAGAGTTCAATCCTATTGCACGATCTTCCTCAACACAAACAAAGAAACGAGGAAGGAAACCCGCGTTCATTCCTCATTCCTCGAAAGTGCAAAAGACCAATCCCTCTCAATCCGCCACAGTGAGTGTCATAGAGATCGACGAGGAAGAGAAAGACAGCAGAAAGAACGAAAAAGAAGAGCAGATAGAGATAGACAAAGAAGATAAAGATGATGACATTGAAGAAATCCCTCTAACTCGACGATCATCATCACGGTTATCGAAGAAATCATCCTCAGTGACGTCATCTCAGAGCAGTAAGAGTGTCAGGTCAAAGGCCACGTCATCGGTGAGGGAGGTGATCGACATCCTCGACGAAGACACCGAGCCTCTACCCTCCTCCTCTGACACCAACCTCATAGAAGAGGAAGAAGAAGATGATGACGTGGCACGGTCTATGAAAGCGCTGAGATCGAAGCTGATGTCAGCGAAGCAATCACTGGATCAAGCCACGTCACTCCCTCTCACCACCTCTACCTCCACCACACATACTACTACCAGCGCCCCTTCCTCCTCCTCTGTCACTGCACTACCCAATGACGACAGCGCACTGCTGTCTCGCTATCCGTCGATCCAACGATCTTACTCCATCCCTAAAGTCTTGTCTGCGTCAGAGCGCACTGAGCTGATGAGAAAGACGTCAGTCAAGTCATCACTACTGCAGGAGATAGAAGAAGATAAGGAAGAAGTGGAGGAGAAAGACAGTAGTGCTTACATCACAGTGAAGACGCGGTTGAAGGGAAAAGAAGACAAACAGTGGAAGATCAACGTCAGCGACAACTTCTCTGAGGTAATCTATATCATATATCTGTATGACGTCATACTCCTTACTGACAGTGTATCTGATAGTTGCAAGGAAAGATCGAAGAAGCGTATGAGCTGACGTCACAGCCTTTCTCTCTTATCTTCGATGGAGAGGCGATTGACATTGAGGGAATGACGTCAGAGGAGTTGGGGTTAGAAGATGGCGATCTCATAGATGTCAAGGTAAGGCGATGTCATAGTGTATCGAATATGATGTAATGTGACGTGACGTGACGTATGATAGATTCACGACCAATCACAAGTAAAACAAACAAAACCAACGAAGAAGAGAAAGTAGCTGTGTCTCTTCTTCCTCTTCTTTTTCTATTGTTGTTTGAGTGTTATTATGATATATAAGAAGGATAGATAGTGTGTCATGAGATGTGATGTCAAATAAAAGGAAATATTTATTTATTTATATGAAAATTAACTTATAATTAATTAATCTATAATAATATTATCATTATAAGATATCATCACATACACCCAACCATTGCAACCAACCAACTCCTTACTATTAATTTATTATGATTGTATAATTATCTTCAGCCTAGATTCGCATAAGCATCGTCATTATAGGCATTGTTATTGATATTCGTGTTCATCGCATAGGGAGGGATGTAATGGCTATTCGTTGGAGGAGGTCCTTCACCATCCAACGATATCTCTGTCATCATACCACTGTCTCCACTAGGAGGCTCTGACGTCACTGCTGTCACAGGAGGGAGAGTCGTCGTAGTGTTATCAGTAGTGGTAGGGAGAGGAACGCTCTGTGCTTGATATTGATTCATCAGAGAGTTGACGTCAGGATTGCTCGCATAAGACGCATTCTCTGCTGGTTTAGGCTTCCATACATTATACTTTGGAGGTCCTGCACCACCTCCTCCGCCTCCTCCGAGAGGAGGTGGTCCTCCTGCACTGCTCACAGGAGGAGTGGAGGAGGTGCTGGGAGTGCCACTACCTGGTGGTCCTCCTGCTACATTGAGGGAGGTGAAGCGAGGTGCCATCATCGCTGCTAATGGATCGTCAGTGGCGGTAGGAGGATTGCCATAAGAGGAGGAAGGCGGTCTGACGGATCTGCTGGGAGGAGCCATTAGAGCAGCTAAAGGATCATAACCACCACCTCCTCCTCCTGAAGGCTCTGGTGGCTTTTGCTGATCCATGCCAGGCAGAGAGGAAGAAGATGACGAAGGTTGCGAGGAAGGCATAGGACCTGTAGGAGGAGGTTTCAGTGCTGCATCAGCAACAGTATTATCCTATCAAAACAATAATAATGAGGTTTAGAAATAGTCGAAAGAATAAGAAAGCAATTAGTCTTACCTCGCCTGGGAAGATCCATCGTCCTAGTTTGTCGTCATAATAAGCTTCTAATGACTTTCCGATGTTCTCTGTGGCATCATGAGCATCGGGATAAAACCAACCAATGATGCCCTTCCTTAGATTGCTGACGATACCAGTGGTCGGCGCTGAGAGCGTATTCGCTCCATTGCCTGAGACAGGAGGAGTATTCTTCGTTGGCGTGGAAACCTTTGGTGCTGGCGCATCAGCAGCGATCGCTGGATTGACACTGACGCCACTATTATTGCTGTTCTGATGGTTTGGAGCGCTAGAAGACGGCGGGACAGAGCCAGCGTTAGGAGCAGAATTCGATGGTATTGGAGCAGGGTTATTGCTCGGGTGGTAGCTCACTGGAGGAGTGCCTGATTGAGCCTTCGTAGCCTGAGGGTTGTTCGGGATATTATTGGATTCAGGACCTTGGAAGTTAGTAGAGGCCGCGTTCATACCCCAAGGAGATGAAATGACCTTCGGTGATGCTTCCGGTTGATTTGCAGCCATCAGGTGCGGGTTCTGACTTGCCCGTTGTCTTATCTTCTTCTGTGCAGCAGCTACTGCAGCGTTATTCGAAGAGGAGGAAGGAGCTGTTGTCGTAGGACCAGCAGTTACTGGGGTAGGATTTGGATTGAACACGTTCGAAGGACCTGCAGGAGGAACCTGTGCGACGCCACCAGGATAGGCATTATACGCATTATAAGGAGGAGCAGTGGTCGAAGGTTGATTATTGAAAAAAGATGCTGTATTGTCATCTATCTCAACTTCAACAAAGCCTGAGCTATTCACACTCGAGTTAGAGGCAGGGGCGGGGAGCGGATAGCTTGGATTAGATGCCGCGATATGAGGAGGTTGAGGAGGGAAGGTAGAGGTCGCTGGATTTGTTTGAGGCGCTCTTCCGCCAGGATAAGCAGGATTATTGAAATTTCCACTGGAAGGATGTCGATTATAGGCTTGTGGTGGACCTGACTGCATTGGAGGACCTTGAGGATAGGCTGGGTTTGTATTGGATGGCATCATAGGAGGTGGAGCTCTTGCAGCAGTCGGACCATTGTTATTGGTGCGAGGAGGGTTTGCGACGCCAGGTGCAGGTTGAGGACCATCAACGAAGTCTTTCAGACTTGCAGCAGAGAGCACTGATGATAATCCCCATCCTGAGCCACCAGATGAAGCAGTCGCAGCTGTTGGAGGTGCTGAGCTAGTCGAAGCAACACCGCCACTGACAGCAGTATTGTAACCCTTATTCTTCACTCCTAAGCGATCAGCGAGGTCATCTAATGCCTCAATAAATTTCTTTGCAAATGGTAAGATCGGCACTGACGGCTTCTTCGCTGCGTTCTTTGGATCCTCCAATGCTGTTACTTCTCGAACTATCGATAATGCTTGCTGTACGTAAGAACTTGCAGCACTCGTTAGACCAAATTCTGCAAGTTGTAAAGCGAATCTAATCTTAAAAGGACTAATAATCACTCGCAGTCGTAACAGCTTATCTGCGATTTCTTTCTTATCTTTGGAAAGTTCCTCTGCTTTCCCTTTATCCGACGATGCCTTGCCACTCCCTCCTCCGATCCAGCCGAAGAATCCACCACCACTCTTGTTGTCAGCGTTCCCACTGTCACTGGAAGGAACAGAAGAAGAGGACGATGATGCAGTGAGAGACTTTTCTAAGGCATGCTCCAGTACTTCCGTCATCCTCAATGCCATGATACTCAAGCTATCTGACATCACACGAGCTAATTTATCATTGAATGAGCTACTAACAAGTGGGAAATCTCTGAGTTTATTGAAATCCAAGTCATTTGCCGCCAAAAATTCATTCGTTAGTGTGGGGAAAGGAGTCACTTTCTCCCTTGGATCAGATGGTAAAGCATTGGCACAAAGATAAGCAAAATGAGCTCCAAAGAGATTCTAATGAAAGAAATTAACGAATCATATCGATGTTAGGTCATATTCGATATCACTTACCTTATAATCTTGTTGGAGTCGATAGCCTAACAAATGGACTAATTGTTCCCAATCTGATGTTTTATTCGCTAAAATCCCTGCTAACGTAGTTTTCCATGATTTAAACAAAGCCTCTTCTTGCTGTGCAGCATTGAACTTATTCGCTGCGTCAGCCGGATTTACTGTATGAATAAACTTCGGCAAGTTCTTTGAAGCCGACTGAACAAGTGATTTATTCGCTTGGTTGGAATAAATCATCATCATGAAGTGTAAAGGATGTCCAGAGATGAAATTCGATTGACTGTATAATCGAATAACTTCTTGATACTTCTGAGGTCCTGTTATACTCGCAAGCATCATTGCAGTTGTCCAATCTTGTTGTTCAATGCTAAAATTGAGAGCATCATCACGATTTCCTTCTACTAACAATGTTTGTAGACGATTATAGTACTGGCCTCGTTGTTCTGATGTGAAAGAAGTAAATTTGGTCACCACATTAGGAGAGGCGGCGTCAGGGAGAAGAACTGCAGGGTGACTTGGGTCTCGCTGTAACAAGAGAGAGATAATTTCCTTTTCAGGTGAAGCAGGGTTGGAAACTCCTTCAGCTGAAGCCAACTAAGAGGCATACCATATTAGAGAAAATACAGTTATGAACAACCACAAACTTACCTGGCCGTTGTGTTTTAACACAACCTCCAACAGCGACCACAACAATTTCTCCTGCTCCACAACATCTTGCATTGATTGGCCAGAGAAATACTTCAACAGCCAGTCTTTCGGCAGGCAGGATGTGATTGGTTGTTGAATGAATCCTTGAATAAATTGGGAATAGTCGACTGGAGCAACTGCGACAGGACCGGTTTTCGCTTTCTTTGGGTCTTCTGCTACTAATAAAATCGAGGAGTTTAACATCCTCTTCGCGTTGTAAGAAAGTCAACTTACCTGGTGAGACAGAGAAAGTTTCAAGAAGTCGTTTAAACTGTTGCATCTCTGATAGACCGGGAATGTGTTCATATGAAGGCAATTGGCTCGCAAATAGGCTCAAGAGTTTCCGAACCTTCAATATTGATGGGCGGCGATTTAAAGGTAATAATCTGCAAAATTTAAGGATAGTTAGTCAACTTTTAAATAAATAGCAACTACTCTTGTCTTACCTAAGACGCCGCTCGTCCGTCTGACTCGCGGAAATATATGTTGGTGGACAAATATTAATATCAGGAAACATTGTAACACATTTTCCACCAAATCCAACACTAAAGATTGCTGCAGCAGGTTTCACATATCTCCCACCACGATAATTTGAGCGAGTTTCAGGTATTTGTGGAACTGTCGTAGTTTGGGGTGGTGGTTCAACGACCGGAACTGGTTCTTCGACTTGCACAGGTTCTGGAACAACTTCTACCAATGATGTAAGAATTTGAGGATTTACTAACGGCTGCTTTGACTTAACCGGTACGATCGGGACAACAGCTGGCTTATCAAAGGCTTGAGCGACCGCGTTATTATTTGTTGGTGGTACTACAATTCCATGTGGAGTGGGGATCCCTCCTGCAGTCATTAAATGCGCCTTTGGTTTCACTTTACTCTTGACAGCAGGCACCACAGTCTTTGTAGGCGAGGCAAAATCTTCGCCAACATTTGTTCCACTCGAAACAGGAGTTCCAACGCTGGAAGAAGGTGGAGAAACAATTGGGGCAACTTTCACTCCTGGAGGAGCTGGAGGAAGATCAAACGAAGACGGTTGTTGAATGGGAGGAGGGACTTTACTGAACACATCTTCCGCAGACACTTGTTTTCCTCGGCTTGGTACACCAAATGGATCAACAGGTCTTGCAGTAGACTTCGCAGCGTGAACCGACACCGCAGGGGGAGGAGCGTTCGGGGCATTCTTAAAAGCATTAGAAGCATCGAAAGATGGCTTTCGATGCACTGCAGGTGCTGGTGCGGGAATGGCAGCAAATGGATCATTCGCAGCAGGAGGAAACAGGTCTTTTGAAGGGAACAGAGTTGGTCCAGTAGATGTGGTAGGTGAATCAAATGGAGACCCTGACGCCAACTGTGGCTTGACTTTAATTAGTTTCGCTCCACCAACTTTTCCCGAGGATCCTTTCTCAGAAATAGGATCTGATACCTCGCGCTTCAACTCAACAGTGTTAGGAACACTGATCGTGGGCGGAGTATCAGCACTGACAGTCTCTGGCATCGCTCTTGGAGTTGGGACCAAGCTTGAACCAGAAGAGGTAGGCGAGATAACACTCGGAGGAGCAGAGACAGATACTGCAGTTGGAGGAGGTAAGATACTTTGAGGTTTAGGCTCTTCAAATTGATTTATGCTCGTGGTAGATTGAAAAAAAGGATCATTGGCCGTTGCAGGAACACCTCCGCCAAAGAAATCAGCAGGGGAGACTTCGGCTGGCTTCGCTTTCACTGGCTCTCGCGGGGTAGTGATTCGTGGAATTAAGCTACCCCTCGTTGGCAAAGGAGGGGCCGTATTTACAGCAGGAGGAGCATTAAACACACCACCGATATCGCTTGAAGAAGACGTGGGAGCACTCGAGAAAACATCGCTGGCTGAAATTACAGGAGGATGAATATTGACAGGAGGGTTTTTTTCTGCCAAAGGAATCACAGGAGCAGCAGCCACAGGAGGAACACCAAACGAAGAAAATACATCCGCAGTGTTGGTGGGATTCGAATCAAATAAAGATTGAGCAGTCGGGAGGACTTTCGTCTGATTCAAATTCTTCGCAGAAGTTGCTCTAGGAATTGTTGAAGGGGGAGCAACAGTACTACTTGAGAAAGGATCATTAGTAACAGCAGTATTGTCGAATAGTCCTCCAGCTGTAGTAACAGGTACGGTTCTCTTCGGTTTTGCAGTGTTTTCGACAGAGGAGGTAGTGTTCTTCACAATAGCTGCAGCAGGTGCTCCGAAAGGATCATCGGCGCTTACGCTACCAAAAAGATTCGCACCGCCTTGAACAATCTTTGGTTTGATCTTGGTAGATGAAACTGCACTATTACTTTCGCTACTCTCAAAAGGCCCTCGCTCTAAAGTCACAGGCTTCGTACGAGGCGGAGCCTGAGTCGTCGTCGGCAGATCAAACGGGTTTGCAGAAGTAGTGGATGATGAAGAAAATAAACTACTGGCATCTCGAATGATTGCTTTATCCTTAATTGAAGCCACAGGTTGGTCGTTAATGTCCGTCGAACGACTTGCTTGAATCGCGTTCGTGATTGGAGCCTCCGCTGATTCGACCGGTAAATGGGATTCCAGTGGAGGATCGTGAGTAATCACACCAGACGATTCAAGAGTCCGATCGTCTGCGTTCTTCAGTGGCGACAATTCACTGTTGGCAGGAGGAACTGAAAAGGAAAAAGGATCACTTCCGCCATTTGGCACATTATCGAATAATGACACGCTATTAGAGTTCGAAGAAAAGATTTCCGAAGATGGAAGGGTACGAGACGAGGCAACAGCAGCTGCACTGGCTGGAGGAAGTACATCCTCAAGGATGTCGGACAGAACATAAGTTGTGGTCGATACATGATCATCAAAGCTCCGACTTTTACTAATAGCATGAGCCAAGGGAGCATTGTCATTTGGCACGGGGGAGTTTGGTAAGAGCCAGGAGATTCTCTCTTCCACAGGTCGTCTCACTTCCTCCTCAGCAAGAGATAAGCCAATCAAATAAGCTGATTGCAGGCTACTATCGACCTCTTGTTGTCGATATGCTTCCAAATGGGTTTGAAAATCAAAAAGTCTTTCAACAGGAACGATATCATAATCATTTCTTCCATAGAAGTAGACTGGCATCTTTTGTTTTCTCTTTGGAGTACCACTAGACTTAGGAAGAGTGTTTTGAATGTCCTCCGGTAATTTCTCATAGTCTACTACAATTGCAGGCCATAACGGGAAGTGTGGATCAGCTTGAGTAAAAACAATCTCTCCATGTGTGTATCTAAATGAAGAATTAGAAGATGGAGGGGCGGGATTACTATTATCAAAGAACTCACATTTTTGTTGAAGCAGCTGTATCCTCTTTGGCAAAAAAATGTTGAGTATTGACTCCACGTGTAGGAGAGCCATCCCATACATCTCTACTCATTGATTTGGAAGGGAATAACTCTTCAGCGATAATTTTTGCATTTCGATTATCGACGAATCCTTGATGGATTTCATTGGGAGGATGGTCAAAGAATGATGATAGACGATCATTACTTTGACGATCTTCTCTCTGAGGAGCAAGAAAAAGCTCGGCAGCAGAGATTGGAGCTGATTGAGTTTGCAAGTCTGGGAGATCAATCGCAATTTCAACAAGTGTTTCTCCATCTTCGTGATTCTTCTCTTCAATCTTATCATTATCATCAATAAGCCCAACTTCTTCGAGCTCATTGGCTTCAATTACAGGGTATTCTTCCTCCTCTTTCAGCATATTTCTCGAATAGAGTAATATGATGCTCGAAAAAGAGAAAAAGAGCTTCTCTTATACACGACAAAACTCGATTTTTCAAATATTCAACTACTCTACTACAGCGTAAAAAAGGAAAAAGAGATTCTGTGAACTCAAATATACATGTTACGCTACCATTAATCAATTATTAAATCTTCCAAAAAACATAAATATAAATGTTAACCTCGAAGAACAACAATTTAAACAATCCATTACGACCGTGGTTGTAATGACGATGTTAGGGGTTATTACTTTTATCAATATTTGAGCCAAGTTTACTCATGGAAGAAATCAAGTAAATAGATCAATATGAATATATTTGTTATTTTGCTTATGTTACGTTATTCTTCATGAACATAGAAAGATATGGTGAATGGTAAAAATATATTTTTAGAATTTAACATGAATGACATTCATTACATATCTACGTTATTAGAAGAGGTATCGTGATTATTAAGGCTTGTTGGTGTTAAACAAATCTGACATCATGGTCTCAGGATAGCGATCTCCCACAACTGACACACTTTCCTCGATTTCTAATATCTCTTGAGATGTCAGAGGCAAGACAGTCCATGCTCGAGCATTCTCCTCGATTCGCCGTGCTGACTTCGTACCAGGAATAGGGACGACGTCAGATCCCTTAGAATGCACCCATGCCAATGCAAGTTGTGCAGGAGTACAACCTTTTCTCGCAGCGATCTCATAGAACTTCGATACTCGTCGTTTGTTTTCTTCGTAATGTTCACCAAATCTCGGGATATTCTTTCTCCAATCTGAGGCTGGAAGAGCATCTAACGCCGCCAAATTTGCCAGAAAGCCTCTTCCTAAAGGAGAATAGGCGACTATACCCACACCAAGTTCGCGAGCTACAGGTACGATAGTGTTTTCAATGTCTCTGGTCTGAAGATTCCATTCCATCTCCACTGCAGAGATCGGATGAACTGCATGAGCTCGACGAAGTTCTTCTGGAGTACATTCAGACAACCCAATGTATCTGATCTTGCCTTCTTCAACTAACGACTTGAGTGTTGCCATGGTCTCTTCAATAGGCATCGTTCTGTCGATGCGGTGGATGTAGTAGAGGTCGATGTAATCGGTACCAAGCCTTGCCAGAGACTCTGACAGTTGTCTTCGGATGAGGTCTTCCTTTCCCGACACAAGAAACAATCCATTCTCAAACGAAAGACCACACTTCGTAGCGATCACAAACTTCTCTCGACCATGGATCTTGATGGCCTTGTCGACCAAGTCTTCGTTGGCGTGTATCTTTCCATTGCGAACGTCCTACTCACAGTTGTGACGATCAGAAGAAAGAGATAGGATAAACCTACCTGATAGATCCAAGCAGTGTCGAGGAAGTTGATTCCAAGCTCTAACCCTCTTGCAATCGTTGCAAGAGACTCGGCTTCTTGCAGTTCGGGATCGAAATCGCCACTAATGATTGTTATAACCACCAACAGGAGGGATCAAAGTTAACTTACTAGAAGGCTGTCATACCCATGCATCCCCTAAGAATTGGTAACAACCAACGATCAACCTTTAGCAGTAAATTCAAATGTTCAAGCAACTTACAATCCTTGCGCAGATGCAACTAATCCTTGTTTTCCAAGAGGTCTTTGAGGAACGATCGACATTTATCTTTGTTGGGTGTGTTATTATTTGATTTCTCTTAACTTCAACTTTCAATTGCAATTAAATTGTGCTGATCTCCCTCCAATCGATGCTCTGAGGAATCCTCTCATATCACGCAATATCGATCACACCATCGATCACAACATCATTGTGAACATCTTTCGATCAAATCTCAATCAAACACGATTTCTTCCCAGTGAAAACCATTTAAACCCAAGGAAAAGACCCGTTTTTCTTTTCAATACGTCAGAGACTTCGCGAAGTCACGGTAATTTCTATAATCACGGTACTCTAATTTTCTTTTTACCTTACTATCTCCCTTAGTGCCACAATTTCCGGAGAAAAATATCAACGACCCGAAGGATCTCCAGATTGGGTTAGCTCGGGAGAAGATGAGGCCTTGGTCGTCGAAGCAATGGCTTTCGGCGCTGTAGGTTTTGTCCTCAATTCGAGGAGGAATTGCGAGATTTTTGTGAGTACCAAAAGAAGTCTCAGACAAGAAGGTTGAGCTTTTTTATTGATTTCAATATGCCCGAACCCTAACCTCTCTCTCTCTCGGATTTCTTGAATCGAAAGAATCCAGCAATGTAGGTAAGTAAACTCATCGTGACTTTCATCTTATCTTATCTTATCTTATCTTATCTTATCTTTCTCTAGAGCGGAGAGTCACGTTTCAACAGGAGTTTCGAGTCCTTACCCATTTCCGCACAAGAAGGAAATTTGAAGTCGCATTCCCGTCGCCTTTGGATGATTTAACTCTAAAATCATTTACCGCAATCGTTCGAATAAGCCTTCAAGCGATCATAAAAACGTTTGACCTCAACACTCAGCTGAGTTTTTCGTACATTGAAAACGCCGAAGAGCATATGATTACAAACGACGAACAGTTAGTTGAAGCTTTGGTAACCTCATCCTCTACTTCTTCTCCAGGTAGAAATATTTATGTTCACGAAGAGAACGAGAAAGGAATGGATATCGAAGCGAGTGAGAAAGCGTCGGTTGCCTCTTCTGGAGCATCTTCTCGTGACTCCAGGCTTTCTCGCACAGTTAAACTTTTAGCGGACTTTAAATGTCAATTTTGTGGAAGAGATTTTGAAGGTACCACTCAAGAAGTACATGGTGCACACTTGTATGAGTTTAAGAGTGAGAAAAGAAATAGAAAAAAAGGAATAACCTATGACCGACAACTAGAAATTTACAACAAGTTAGAATTTTTATCATTAAATTCTCCCAAGAATATATTATGTCTTTGCAATACCTGCAACAGTCATTTTGACCGGAAAAACATCGCAATCCATCCAAAAGAGAAGACTTTAATGATATCGAATACCATTGCCATGAACAAAATCTTGCAAGGAGGGGGTAAAACCTACGGAGAGCTGCAAGAAACAAAAATCACTTTTGTGGATACAGAAACCTGGGAAATTCCCGAAGTGCTCTTACAAAGACGCTACAGAAAGTTTGAGCGCAAACAGAAGAGCCCCGAGAATTACGAGTCCTCCGATGACCTGAATGAGTTGTTAAGAATCAAAGGAATCACAGAGGATCAAAGTTCTATACAAGTTGTGACAAAAAAACGCAAGAATCAAAAAGTTAATCAAGAAATTAATCAAGACGAGAATGATGATATTGCAGGTAGCTAAACTCACTGGAGAATCCTCAATAATAATTAAGCTTATTTCATTTCTTAGATGAAACTAAATTTAGAATTAAAAGACGAAGAACAGCAAAAGATGGAGGAGACAAAGCAAATCTTTGTGATATCGCCGGATGCGATGGACCAATAGTTATTCACGATACTTCGCTTAACCTGAATCTTTGTTCTTTGCACAAAGATATTCGCATCAAATCAATCGTTGATATGCTAATTGCTTACTGAACATTTGAACATTTGAGCAATGATATCAGTTTCGTCTCATTTTCAATTGTCACTGTCAACGCTTTTATTTTGCTCTGATGATGAAGGAGCAATTGCTTTATTTATATGACTCTATCCTCTGTTAGTTGCTCGTCTGTTAATATACAGTTGGTTCGTTGCATTTTTTGATGATTTCTACTACGCTACATGTGGATACAATAAAACAATAAGTTGCAATTGTCTCTTTAATGTCCTTCTAATCTTCTAATCGTTCACTTAAAATAAGGGCGAAAACAGCAATAATAACGGAACACCCTTGCAATTGTTCGAGATTTTCGTATCAAAAAAAATCAAAATATATAATATAAACAAATCTGGTGAGCTTTTTATTTCTCTGAATTTCAAAGTTACAAAGCGAACACATCTATTCTTCTGCTTTCCTTCGCTTGCTGCACTTAGGGGTTCAGACTTCATTCTTTCCTTTATCTGACTTATCAGCATTCGAAATGCTTCATTCACATTGGTTGAGTTCTTCGCTGACGTTTCAATATATTCCATTCCCATTGACTTCGCGAACTCCTACTATACCAATACCATATCAACCATAGTAATGGCGTTGATCGGAGGTGGTATTGGCATCACTTCTTGTTTGTCAGTGTGGAAGCACTTGTTACAGGGTGTGAGTAAGCCGGAGAAGGTGGTGATGGTGGGTGATGAGAGAAGGGGAGGCGGCGAAGAAGATGGATGTCATGTGCAAAGAGGATTTCTTCTTCTAATTCATAAGGTAGATAGATTCATATCTCATCTTAGAATTGTTTGTTATGAACAAATATAAAGAATTTATTCGTAGTTTTGAGATCATAGAATCAAAAGAAGTCTTGATAAGTTTATAAAACCTTTTTCTATACCCATAATAACAATAACATCATCGCCTCCGACTTCTTTTCTTCTCTAATTTTATAATACTAACTTTGAGGACTCTTGACATTCGCTTTCCTACTATAATTCAATTGTAAGATTGTTCTTCGAAGCTTTGGTGCGACTATAATCTCATCAGCATTCTTTACCTCAGCCTTCTCCTTCTTCTTCATACCATCACCTACTAGCTTAGGACCAATCACACTCGACACTCGTCCAATCGCTGATAATGGCAAGTCAATACGTGGCAAGAGACTCGGTGCTGACTTGGAGTGATCCTCCTTCACCTTCTTCAGATGTTCCTGCACTGTCATGTCAGGCGAGGAGTATGCCGTCCTTAGAGGTCTCTGAATGGCATTCCAGATCTTATTAATCCTCCTGGTATTAGGTGTCGCCTCCTCTGACGTGGAGCTAACAGCAGAGGGATCTGTCTTACGAGAGGAAGGATCAATGACGAGTGCAAGACTCGGTGATTCCACAGGAAATACGTCACCTTCCTCCTCGTTATCATTATCATCTTCCTCTTCATCTTCTTCCCTAATGACAGTATCACCACCACCTCCATGATGATGACGTGTGCGATGAACAGTGTTCTCTGGGGGTGGTGTGACATCAGGTATCTCAGGATTCGAAACATTGTTCAGATCATACGACTTGCCTGTATGATAGTCAAAAGGAACATCAATTCTACTCACAAGATAGTCAATCCTTTGCATATGATCGATGACATCATCTTTAAAGGTTAATATCGTCGTAGCGATCTCTAATCGTCCTGACATCTTCGCTTCCTCTGCTGGGAGATAACCTTTCTTATTACGAATATTACTCTTCACACCACAGATTAATAAGATCTGTGTGATTAAAGGACGGGCATATAGTGCAGCATAGTGGAGTACATTATTCCCGTTGTTGTCTATATGATGTATACCAAGGATAGCTCCTTCTCGTAATAGCAGAAGCATTGTCTCTAATTGATCTCGTTCGACAGCAAACATTAATGCAGTACGATACTGTAATGCTGAGAGTTGATTGATATCAACACCTTTCTGTAATAACCATTGGATCATCTCGATTGCACCTTGTTGACAGGCTAAGTGAAGTATGGTCAAACCATCCTTACCAAACTCAACACGAGGGAAATTTAAATTACCACCATAATAGATTAATATTAATAAAACATAATCAAATCGTGCTGTACTTAATAATGCCTTCGTCTTTGATTGAAATAATGAGAAAAAACGCTTTTTCCGTCGTTGCCAATTTGTTAATAGTAAATCATCTAAGTTAGCATCAGTATCAAGGACTTCTTTATTTAAGATCATTGATAGACATGCATACATTGCAGTTAGACCATCTGAGGAGATATCATTGATCTTTACTCCTAATTCATCTTGATTGAACTTATCTTCTATAGAGTCACGAGCTGGGTCGAGGATGTCGATAACATGTCGGTAGTCTCCCGATAAGAGCAGGTCGTCGGGTGTATGATTACGACGTTGTCGTTTGATTTTATCATCAAATGCATCAACATTAGCAAACCCAAAGTGACTTATACGATACCATATACGGCGTTGTTTAATAATTTGAATTCGTTCCGAGAAACGATGCGATAATAATGCTTCAACAAGCTCTTGAACCTTCTCTGGTTCATTTGGATTCGGTAATAGATTTTCTAATTTTTTAGGCATTTTCTTATAGATTAATGGTGAATAAAAACATTTATCCCCTCCTTCAATCACAGGTTCATGTATGTCTTTTTCTATATTATTATATTTTTTCTCTAATAAAATTTTAATGCCATCAGCACAGGGAAACCTTTACCAAAGTTATACGGATAATGTATACCTTTATGCCATTTCTTTTTGGATGCTTTAAATTCTCGTTTTGTTGGTAGTTTTCTTAGGATTCAATCGCTTGATATCGTCTCCTCTTCTCTTCTCTTCTCCTCTAGGTATTCGTTCTTATGTTTATCATCTTCTTCTTCTCTTAAACGATTAATGTCATCTCGCTCTGCTCTTTTCAAATCTCTCTTGGTTAATATGTGTTTCTTACACTATTTGTCACCAAAGCTCTGTTGTATATGTTAGTACTGACGGCTGGATATTGAAGGAGAAACCTTCAAAGCTACTGCCTTTAGTAATAAAGTAATTGGTTTTGGTAAAAGTATAACAAATACCTTTGAAATGATAGAAAATGATGAGAAATTATATAATTCCTTCAATGAATCCTTTTTCTCTTTTTTAAAGAATCAATAAGCTTTTTTAGTTGATGTAAGTATTTTAGATATAGTTACAAAATTTCACCAAAAAATATTTCTACATGTTGGGAAACTTGACATTAGTATAGCAATGCATATGTGGATGGGTTAAACCAAACAAAAATTTTTGGAAAACAAGCATAAAGAAACCAAACTAAGTTATGATGATTTGGTGAATAATTAGTATGGGATGTTTGAACTTTCTTTTAAAGCGTTATCTTACTTCTTGCCTAATCCTTTTAAATAGCTTTCGATATCAACATTCCTGTCGGCGTTACGCAAAGTGTTCAACTCGCGCTCCAAAAAACTTTGAGAATGTTTTGGATAGATTGGAACAACATTGATCTTGATGCTCTTTTCATTTACCAGTAACTCCACTTCAAATTGAATAGCAGCGGGTGTAAAATTTTCCTTGGAAGTATTCACTCTCTCCACAATCCATTGTAGTTCTGTAATGCTGAGATCAAATCCAGTACCTCGAAAGTAGTTATATGCATCAATCGCGACTGCACTCCCGTCTGTGTCTATGAGATAAGTTCTTCTAAAACTTGTCATGATTTGGTTGTTCTTTTTGTAAGATCTTAGGTATTGAGTGTGGCCCAAAGCCCGTCGAGGGCAATAAACCTCGTAGAGTGAAAATTCATTGAAAATGTCTGAGACTTTTGATGATTATCTTCCTTTATTTCAACCAAAGAACTGTGAGCTTCGATCGTCCGCGAGTGAATTTCAGTTCAAAAGTTTTGTTTGCCATATGAGCATCGCGGGAAAATGGACCCAAGCATTAGTTCAGGCTCGTTACGGCATTCTTCACGGTACTTTGGGAGGATGGATCGACTCAAGAAAGACCATGTGAAGAAAGACCATATGATATCGAAAAGATTTAAGACATAGCAAAGATACGTGAAAGTAAAGCAGAATATGCTGATCGAAATGAGCTGTATAGAACTTAAAAGAAAAGGATAACAAAAGCAAAGATTTCTTTCCTTCCCTTCTCTAATTCTATAGTTCTAACTCTGGGGACTTTTCACATTCGCTTTCCTACTATAATTCAATTGTAAGATTGTTCTTCGAAGCTTTGGTGCGACTATAATCTCATCAGCATTCTTTACCTCAGCCTTCTCCTTCTTCTTCATACCATCACCTACTAGCTTAGGACCAATCACACTCGACACTCGTCCAATCGCTGATAATGGCAAGTCAATACGTGGCAAGAGACTCGGTGCTGACTTGGAGTGATCCTCCTTCACCTTCTTCAGATGTTCCTGCACTGTCATGTCAGGCGAGGAGTATGCCGTCCTTAGAGGTCTCTGAATGGCATTCCAGATCTTATTAATCCTCCTGGTATTAGGTGTCGCCTCCTCTGACGTGGAGCTAACAGCAGAGGGATCTGTCTTACGAGAGGAAGGATCAATGACGAGTGCAAGACTCGGTGATTCCACAGGAAATACGTCACCTTCCTCCTCGTTATCATTATCATCTTCCTCTTCATCTTCTTCCCTAATGACAGTATCACCACCACCTCCATGATGATGACGTGTGCGATGAACAGTGTTCTCTGGGGGTGGTGTGACATCAGGTATCTCAGGATTCGAAACATTGTTCAGATCATACGACTTGCCTGTATGATAGTCAAAAGGAACATCAATTCTACTCACAAGATAGTCAATCCTTTGCATATGATCGATGACATCATCTTTAAAGGTTAATATCGTCGTAGCGATCTCTAATCGTCCTGACATCTTCGCTTCCTCTGCTGGGAGATAACCTTTCTTATTACGAATATTACTCTTCACACCACAGATTAATAAGATCTGTGTGATTAAAGGACGGGCATATAGTGCAGCATAGTGGAGTACATTATTCCCGTTGTTGTCTATATGATGTATACCAAGGATAGCTCCTTCTCGTAATAGCAGAAGCATTGTCTCTAATTGATCTCGTTCGACAGCAAACATTAATGCAGTACGATACTGTAATGCTGAGAGTTGATTGATATCAACACCTTTCTGTAATAACCATTGGATCATCTCGATTGCACCTTGTTGACAGGCTAAGTGAAGTATGGTCAAACCATCCTTACCAAACTCAACACGAGGGAAATTTAAATTACCACCATAATAGATTAATATTAATAAAACATAATCAAATCGTGCTGTACTTAATAATGCCTTCGTCTTTGATTGAAATAATGAGAAAAAACGCTTTTTCCGTCGTTGCCAATTTGTTAATAGTAAATCATCTAAGTTAGCATCAGTATCAAGGACTTCTTTATTTAAGATCATTGATAGACATGCATACATTGCAGTTAGACCATCTGAGGAGATATCATTGATCTTTACTCCTAATTCATCTTGATTGAACTTATCTTCTATAGAGTCACGAGCTGGGTCGAGGATGTCGATAACATGTCGGTAGTCTCCCGATAAGAGCAGGTCGTCGGGTGTATGATTACGACGTTGTCGTTTGATTTTATCATCAAATGCATCAACATTAGCAAACCCAAAGTGACTTATACGATACCATATACGGCGTTGTTTAATAATTTGAATTCGTTCCGAGAAACGATGCGATAATAATGCTTCAACAAGCTCTTGAACCTTCTCTGGTTCATTTGGATTCGGTAATAGATTTTCTAATTTTTTAGGCATTTTCTTATAGATTAATGGTGAATAAAAACATTTAT